>Ga0233429_1002870_pt1 | contig 17198 bp, 12 predicted proteins | sample SI_118_April2016_3_FD_179879 | JGI IMG/M metagenome (GOLD analysis project Ga0233429, IMG submission 179879) | Seawater microbial communities from Saanich Inlet, British Columbia, Canada - SI_118_April2016_135_MG | ecosystem: Environmental > Aquatic > Marine > Inlet | place: Canada: British... | reverse complement strand
CGACCGCTTCGTCCTCGTACAAAGGCAAGTATATTTTTACACTTGTTCCTTTGCCCGGTTCGCTGTAGACATTTATAAACCCGTTGTTCTGCTTGACAATGCCAAAGACTGTGGAAAGTCCCAGACCTGTTCCTTTATCTACAGGTTTTGTGGTGAAAAACGGTTCAAAAATATTGTTCAGTATTTCTTTGTCCATACCGCAACCGTTGTCGCTTACAGCTAATAAAACAAATTCACCTGGGATAAAACCGGTATGATCGGCACAATAGGCCTCATCAAATGTGATCTTGCCCGTTTCAATGGTGATCTTGCCAACTCCTTCAATGGCATCTCTGGCATTGACACACAGGTTGGCCAGAATCTGGTCGATCTGGGAGGGGTCCATCTTGACATTCCCCAGGACCTTGCCTGGCATCCACACAAGGTCAATGTCCTCACCAATGAGACGACGGAGCATTTTGAACATACTTTCCACTGTTTCGTTCAGATCAAGAACAACCGGGGCAATTGTCTGTTTCCTGGCAAAGGCCAAAAGTTGCCGGGTAATATCCTTAGCGCGTTTAGCAGACTTGAGAACCTGAGAAAGATCAGCATGCAATGGCCCTTTGGGATCTGCATCCATCATGGCAAGTTCAGTGAATCCCATGATCGAAGTGAGGGCATTATTATAATCATGCGCCACCCCGCCTGCCAGTCGCCCTACTGATTCCATCTTCTGGGATTGAACTACTTGTTCCTGAAGTTTTCTGACTTTTCCTTCTGATAAAACTTTTTCAGTTACATCCCTGCCAATGCCGTTGATATAGGGTTCAGCATCATCTGGTTTGACCAAGGCGCTTTGATACTCAATATAAATTTTTTCTTTATTTTTTTTGTAATAGCAACCAATACCCTCATGATGTCCCTGTTTCTTGATCACTTCCAGATACCTGCTGCCAAACCCGTACTGAAGTTCCGGTTCCATGAATTCAGAGGCCCTGTGTCCTATGAATTCCTCCATTTCATATCCAAAGAGTTGTTTCATGGCAGGATTTACTAAAATAAAACGCCCTTCCATATCTTGTTTGTATATAAGATCCGATATAGAGTTAAAAAGGTCCCGGAATTGTTTTTCTGATTTTTTAAGTTCAAAAATTGTGTGCTGCAATTTAATACCCCTTTCTTGGCTCTCGCTTAGCGCTTTGTCCATTAAACGAACGGGTATTAAAACATAAAAAAATTGCATTGCAAGAAATACAGCTAAAAGAACTAATATGAAAACAGGAGAGGGGGGATCTACATGCTGTAGCATACCATTTACATCAAACCAGAGAAACAGCCCTCCTAATGAAAGTGATAGTACAGCAAATATAATACCACCCCTGCTGCCAAATAAAACAATTGTAATTGTTATGAGCACTAATATACCTATGTAAGCCGGTGCTTGAACACCACCACTGAATATCATTCCGGAAAGGATTCCCAGACAGAAGTTAAAAATTACTATTATTGCCCCTGCTATGGGTTTACCTTTCACTGCTAATATCCATGGAGGAATCATAGTGATAATTATTATCAATGCTGGTATTAATCGTTGGTATTGCTTTTCACTATCCAAGAGTATGGTTAACATCATTATTAACATGCTTGCTATCATAGCAGGAGCAACAATACGGACCGTACGGTCGGCGACATTACTTCGAATATTTTTCGGCAAATTCATTTTATGGCAACCTATTTAACAATTTTCGTACAAGGTGAACTTTTATTTCAATTTTATTTTTTTCAAGTCAACCTTATGGAAACACCTATTGCCACCGCAGTATAGGGTATTAATAAATAGGAGTCAACGCCCTGTCCGGACCATGGTAACAAGCCTGCGAATGTATTGAATCATATACAGCATTAGCCCCTAAAGGTGATAGCTGGAGTCCTGGTGCTGTAAGAGATTTTATCCTTAATCTTTTTTTAATAAATCCGGATATTGCTTTTTAACCAAAAGATCGATAAGTGTAGGATAAATTTGATCGGACAATATCCTGGAGTCATGAATGCGTCTTGAATGTAATAATCTGAATTTCACCTACCCGGACAGCAAGGTGGCAGTTATTAATAATCTTTCCTTTTTAATGGAAAAACCAGGATTCAAAGCTTTGTTCGGGCCGTCCGGAGCTGGGAAAACATCTTTGGCAAAAATGATTGCCAACCCGGGTTTCCGGGCTGACGGCAGGATTATCACTGAAAATATTGATACAATCCTTTACTCCTATAACCTGGAAAGGCTGCCAGGATGGTCCAGTGCAGGAAAGCATCTCAACAAAGTGACATCACCTGAAAAACAACCATTAAAAGAACGCTTAATTGAGATTTTTGAATTAAATGATGTGCTGAACTCAAGGTATTCACAGCTTTCCATGGGCCAGCAGAACCGTATGAATCTCATCAGGTATCTTTTGCAGGATTTTAATCTTTTGATTTTAGATGAAAGTCTTGCCAATGTAGACGAGAAGCTCAGGGAGACTATCATTCTTGCCATAAAAGAATTGTTCAGCAACAAGATGTTTTTATATATTTCTCATAATCTCATGGAAGTATCAAAATTCTGCAGCCAGATACTTGTCTTTGGGAAACCTTCTGGAAATAAAGGCTGTTTTATGACCCAAGGGCAGGATTGCAAAAAGGGTTACGACCTGGATAAAGAAAAGCTGGATATCACTATGCTGGAGATTATGAATGCTTTTTAGAAGAATTTACCAGTTTTTGCTCGTATACATAATTACCATCGTTTTTTTATTTATGATCAAGATATTATTATCTTTGTCAGACTATGTGATACCAGGTGTCCCTCTCATGATTGAAACAACGGGACAGGTATTTAAAGAATATTTTTTTGATGTCATGAACACAATGTCCATCACCATACTGGGCCAGTGTCTTTCGATTATCATGGCATTTACTGTTGGCATTGCCGGCAGGAAATCTTCCTGGATCGGTTCCTTTATTAAAGTGACAGCCTATAATATACAGGCATATCCAATTGTCGCACTGGCCCCTATAATTTTTATTCTTCTGGGCGATGGATTTATTCCAAGGCTTCTGATCGCATCAATGATCTGCTATTTCCCCCTTCTTTTATCTGTATTGGGAATCATGGCAACTCCCGTGAAGGATATCGAACATTTTTATATTGTCACGGGCCGTATGCGGTGGCAGCTTGAGGTTAAAATAAGGGCATTTGAAAACTTAAGCAAGCTTACAACTGTAATATCGGGAAGTGCAACCCTTGCCATGGCAGGAACCATTGTAGGGGAATTCATTGCAGCCAATGCAGGGATCGGTTACAGCATAAGGATTGCACTCTATCAAAGTGATCTGGCTAAAATTATTGTTGCCCTGTTTATGATTGGTATCATTATTTCCATATATCAGGGAATCCTGGAAACAATGGGCGAGCAAATTAAGACCAGATGGTCCATTTCAAAAAAAGGAGAGGTCTTATGAAAATAAATAATTTCATATCATGGCTGGTTTTATTATTTTTGATATCCACAACAAATTCATTTGCAAAGGAAACAAAGGTGAATTACAGGCTTAAATGGCTGTTTAATACCAGTGTTGCAGGAGATATTTATGCAGATGCAAAAGGATATTTTAAAGATGCAGGCCTGGATGTTGATGTCAGGGAGGGAAGCCCTGAGAAAAATGCCATTAACGAGCTGGAACTCAAGCGTGCCGATTTTGGTGTGGCATCGGCCGATCAGGTGATCCGGGCCCTTGACAAGGGGGCTAAAATATTTGTGATTGCCCAGCTTTTCCAGACCAATCCCATGCAGTGGATCTATAGAACTGATCAACCTGAAATCAAAACTCTTCAGGACCTCAAGGGCCGCCTCATCGGTATTACATTTGGAGGGAATGATGAAACCATTATGAACACCCTTCTTGCAAAGGCGGGAATCAAGAAAAAAGATGTTGCCATAACAGGTGTCAGGTTTGATTTTACTCCTTTTTTCATGCGGAAAGTGGATGTCTGGCCAGTATACAGAAATTCCCAGGGAGTTATACTGAAAGAAAGACTTGCAAAAGAAGGAGAGGATGTATATTTTTTCAATCCGGCAGATTTCGGGGTGAATTTTGTTGCCAATTCAGTGGTCACCTCGGAAGCAATGTTGACAAAAAATCCAGATATTGTACAAAAGTTTCTCAACGCCCTGCTTAAAGGCTGGGAGGCTGCCATGGACCCTGCAAACGAAGCTGTAACACTGGAAGTGGTTAAAAAACTGGATAAGGGGAATAATGATGAAATCAGGAAAAAACAGCTAAATGCCACAAGAATACTTATAAAACCATCTGTATCCATCAGAATAGGCACCATTGACAGTACTGCCTGGAAACAGACTGAAACCATGATGCTGACAGAAAAACAGATTAAAAACCCCGTAAATATTGAGACCCGTCTTATCCAGCTAAAATAGTGTAGAATTAAAACTGCTGATTTTACCGATTACTTTGCTGGGCAAAATTTTCAGGTTTTTCTTCAAATACTGAATAAATGCAGTTTAATGGAGATATACTTGTTTTCGGCTTTTTGAATTAAAGCGGAGCATCATAAAAATTCCGGATACAGTTAAGCTGACCAAAAGCCCATACCATACACCATAAATACCCATATCCAGTTTAAATGCCATAAAATATCCTGAAGGAAGTCCCATAACCCAGTATGCAGCAAGGGTTATCAGGGTAGGTATTTTCATGTCCGTAATTCCCCTTAATATGCCTAACCCCACGGCCTGGGTGCCGTCGGATATCTGGAAAAATGCAACAATAACCAACAGGGTAGCGCTGATATCAATGACCTCTTTTTCAGAGACATAGAGGGTTGGTAAGAAGAACCTGAACAGGATAAAGATCGATCCGGCTGAAGCCATAAACACCACACACAATAAGGTTGCTGAAAACCCGGCCAGTCGTGTTCCATGTATATCGCCTCTTCCAACAGCAGTACTGACACGGATGGTTGCCGCAGATGAGATTCCCATGGCAACCATGAATGAAATGGATGCAAGGTTTAATGCGATCTGGTGGGCGGCAAGTGGAATGGTTCCCATCCAGCCGACCATGATGGCTGAGGCGGAAAAGGCACTGACTTCAAAAAAATACTGAAATCCTGCTGGAATGCCAATGGCAAGAAGGCGGCGCATCATGGAAAAATCAATCTTCCTGTAATTCAAACTAGGATCAAATCGTTTCATTTTTGAGGATTTTATGATTATAAACATAAGTGCCATGGCCATAAAGGTTCGTGAACTGATAGTGGCAATACCGGCACCGGTGAGACCCAGCGGAGCGACCCCAAGATTTCCATATATAAATATCCAGTTTGCCAGGATATTAACAATATTGGCCAGAAGGGTTATGATCATTGCAGGTTTTAAAAAGCTTACCCCTTCAGCAAACTGGCGGTAGCTTTGAAACAGCATTAAAGGCAGCATGGAAAATCCCAATACTTTCATGTAAAGGGATGCCGAGTCCACAATTTCAGGGGGCTGGTTTAGAAATTGAATACATTCAGACAAAAAATATGTGACCCCGCAGAGCAAAATACCGAAAAAAAGATTTAATAAAATCCCCTGCCTCAATACAATACCGCATTCTTCGTCTTTACCTGAACCATAGGCAATGGCGGTTAAAGGTGTTACAGCCACTGTCAATCCAAATCCAACAACCATAATCAGCATAAAAAGTGAATTGGCTATTGATGCTGCTGCAAGGGCCTGGGTCCCAACTTTTCCAACCATGATATTATCCACAACTGACATGAGCATCTGGCCAAGCTGGCCCACAACAATGGGAACAGATAAAACAAGGGTCTTTTTTATTTCATTTCTAAACATATGAGGTAGTCAAGAATTTTTGGTCAAATCTTAAAGGGCGGACTAGATATTAAATTTTAAAAAATAGCAATGAAATTTTTTTTAACTCGTGTTTGCTGGTTTTCAATTTTTCAAGTTTAATCGGTATAAAGGGTCTCCTACAAGGACCATTTTCCAGGAAAGATAGGGCAGGCTTATAATATAGGATTCTGCCAGGGTAAGATATCCTTCCGTTAGAAAATCAAAGAAAATTTCAGGAATAGGAAATGACTCCACATAAGGCTCCCCCACAGGGCCAATCGTCGCCCCAATACCGTTATCAAGCATTTTTTTGCACCAGACCTGGCTGGTTTTATCTTTTAATGTTGTACATTCGGAACTGGCAATATGAAATCCCACAGAGCCCTTTGCCCATGTAAAGGCGTCAATATATTTTGCCAGACTGTACCAGCCGCAATAAATGGCTGCTTCAGAGCTATGTGTGTTTTGAAACAATGATATGTCGTCATTAAGGGTCACCTTGATGCGATTTTCTTTTAAAAGTTTTTGAGAGGCACGATGAATGGATTTATCATAAAAAGCATATCCTGAAACCTTGGCATCCCCTGGATCTTTCCAACGGGCATCAAAATAGGCACGGCCTTTTAAACCTTCTTTTTCAGCCTCAAAGCTATCATCAATGATACGTTTTACGATTTTTTCATCAGCTCCATCAAGCCGACTGGTCATCAGCACCTCAGACTTCAGTATTTTCGTTTTTTGGTTTTTAAAACCCAGGAAAAATGGATTTGGCAGCCACATATTAATATCATATTCTTCTTTTTTGATAAGGGATAATTCAGAATCAAAGGCGGCTGTCTTGTCAATTGTTATCAAATAGTTATTCATCGCTTTTTTTAAGGAAGATAATTTGTTTTGAATTTTTTGCTGCAATTTAGAACCCATAATTTTTTCTTCCATCAATTGATTTTCCAAAGCCGTTTTTTCCATTTCAAGTTCATGCAGTTTTGTTTTTTCTGTTTTTGTTCTTTCTGGAGAGGATATCCTTAATGGAACCCCGAAAACAGTTACAATAGCCCTGATTTGGCTGTTTTGATCAATAAACCTTTTGATGGGAGGAACCGCTTTTTTTAAATACTGCTCCCTTGTGCAGGTTTCTTTATCCGCCATAAATAATAGAACCAGATTTTTTTTGGGGATTTGCCTTTTTTCCATATAATATAGAGCAAGTCCTTTGCTCTTTGCTGCTTTTAAGTTTGCAACCACAAGAACTTCTTCCGGGTCAAGGGCAAAGGCTGGGGTACAGGAAAACAAAATTCCAAGTATGCAGACGAGAAAAACTAATTTTTTGTCCAGATTTGTTATATAGTATCCTTAAATTTGGTTATAGATGAGCCTTAACCCTTCAAGGGTCAAAGACTGCTCTACTTTTTCAATGGTGTTGGAAACCTTGAATATCAATGGAGCAAGCCCTCCTGTGGCAAGTATCTTGGGAGAACTTTTCATCTCTTTTGACATCCTTTGAACCATCCCGTCCACCATGGCGGCATTTCCATAAATAATACCGGATTGGATGCTTTCAATGGTATCTTTGCCGATCACCTTTTCAGGCGCCTCAAATATTTCCACTCTGGCCAGTCGGGAGGCTTTTTGGAAAAGTGCTTCCGAAGAGATCATAACACCGGGCACAATGGCACCGCCAAGATACTCCCCTTTTTCAGAGATAACATCAAAGGTTGTGGCTGTTCCAAAATCAATAATAATAAGAGAGGTTTTATACTTATCAAAAGCAGACACAGCATTGACAATTCTGTCAGCCCCGACTTCATTTGGGTTATTATAAAGAATCGGCATAAGTTTTTTAACGGAGTTCGGTTTTATCCACAAAGGTGTTACATGTATATATTTTTCACAGAATGCATTCAGGATAGGTACGGATGAAGGAACAACCGATGAAATCGCCGCCGCTTTAATATCTTTAGGATTAACACCCTTATACGAAAAAAGTCCGTTGGCAAGCACATTGAATTCATCAGCAGTTGAGTCTCGAATTGTCCTGATTCTCCAGTCATGTTTGAGTGTCTCACCGTCATAGACTCCGATAACGGTATTAGTGTTTCCAACATCAATCACAAGAAGCATAGGGTTCTCCTTTATTCTATTTTTATTGTAAATACCTGGGGGATGGCATCTGTCATAATAAGATTCCATGGTATGTTAATATAGGCATGCCTGGCATATACACCAGGTTCAAGCCCTTTAAGATCAATAAATGAATAGATTTGATCTGTAATTTCCTTGTTGCTTAAGGTATCAAAGGGACCCTTTATCCGGATACTTATTTTTGAAGGTTCAATATTGACCTTTAATGTGGAGTTCCATACCTGGATGGGAATATTTTCAATTGTTTTTGAAACCAGTTTCTCCTGAACCGGAACACTCACAATGATAATGGGGTCAGAAGATGAAGTAATAGATGGGTTTTCCAGATCCAGGGGGATCTCTTTTTTGAAACTTTCACTGACATTGGTGATATCAATGGGTTTTGTTTTTAATTCTTTAATGGATTGAATCAGTGTGGAGGCACCTATCAACTCCACAACGGCGGGCTCCGTAGCAGCATCCAATGCAATATGTCCCTTGGCAGGCTTTCCAATATAAGGAACCGTTATTTTAAATGTTTTTTTTATCTTTTTTTCCAGCTGAACACTCAGATAGGGAGGAGTAATGGTCAAGATTGTAATACCACGGTCCATGGGAATGCGTTTTTCCTCCACAGGGAACAAATATGACCCAGGTTCAATGGAATCAGAATCCCCTGCAGGGTCGAATTCAAGGTCAGTGTACAGGTCAACAGGATAGTGGATATCCTTTTTGTTGATAAGTTCTATCAATCTTGGATGGGCCAGGATTCTGATTTCTAATTTATCGGTATGAAAATTGGTCAGTACCAGATTTTCGGGTACATTTGAAAAGTTTACAGGAATTAGAAGGTCTGTTTCAACCGGTTCTGCAGTGCAGCCGGGAAAATGAAAAACAACGAAAATAAATAAAAGGATTAAAAAGGTTTTATAAAGATTAGTTTTACGCATTCCTGATAGAATCTATAATACAAGTAAAGGATTTGACACGTTCAACATCATGTACCCTTACAATTTGGGCGCCATTTAAAATTGAAGCTGCAACAGCCGCCAAAGTGCCGTATTCTGTTTTTATATGATCCGCTCCCACTGGTGCATTTTCTTTTTGGGTCAGAATATTCTGAATAAAAGACTTTCTCGATGGTCCTACAAGGACAGGATAACCAAGAGCGACAATTTTTTCAAGGTGGTTGATGAGGACCAGATTATGCTCCACAGTTTTACCAAAACCGATACCGGGATCAAGAATAATCTTATTTTTTTTGATGCCTTTTTTCATGGCATATGCTGCCCTTGAATCAAGATAGTTTGTGATTTCCAACATTAAATCTTCATAATCGGGGTTCACCTGCATGGTCTCAGGGGTTCCTTTCATGTGCATCAGCACAACAGGCACTTTTTTTTGAGCAGCAAGATCAGCCATGGCAGGGTCTTTTTCAAAAGCAGATATATCATTAATGATGGCAGCCCCTGCATTGAGGGCCTCTTTAGCCACGCCTGATTTTATGGTATCAATGGAAATAGGAATATCAATTTTTTTAGAAAGTGTTTCAATGACCGGTATGACCCGGTCAAGTTCTTCCTGTTCTGATATCGGTGTTGCATAGGGTCTTGATGATTCTCCGCCTATATCAAGTATATGCGCTCCATCTTCAGCAAGTTTGATACCCTGTTCAACTGCTGTTTCAAAGGTGTTGAATTTTCCACCATCGGAAAAAGAATCTGGGGTGGCATTTAAAATACCCATAATACAGGTTTTAGGTCCTAATTCGAGACGTAATCCTTTAAATTCAAGGGTACAGGGCTGCATGATTTTCCTTTACTCAGGGTCAGATGTCTTTGTGTCGTCTAAAGTTTGGTCATCGGCTTCAGACTGGTCCTGATTACCAGAACTTTTTTGCGCATCCTCACTGCCGTCCTTGTCATCATCAACGGATTTTTTCTGATCTTCAGGTTCAGCAGGGTGTACAGGTGGAATGTTTAGATTTTGTTTGCCGAAAAAATCAAAATCAGGTCGCATAGATGCTATCAGGTCATCCAGTTCCGGTCCCAGCACTGTTTCTTTTTCAATGAGCAGATCCGTTAATGCGTGAAGAATGTCTATATTTTCTTTAAGAACCTTTTTCGCGGCCTTGTATGCCCTATCAACAATCAAGTTAACTTCAGCATCAATTTTTCTGGCAGTTTCTTCTGAATAGGCTTTAGCCTGGGTCATTTCCCGACCAATGAAAATATTGTCATCATGGTCCTCATAGGAAAGCAGTGCCAGATTATCGCTCATGCCGAATGTTCTGACCATGCTGTTGGCAAGTTTGCTGGCCTGTTTGATATCATTGGATGCACCCGTACTGATTCTTTTAAAAATTAATTCTTCAGCCACCCGGCCACCAAAGGCAATGGCAAGCTCGTTTTCAAGCTGATCCTTGTATTTGAAATCTCCTTCTTCCGGTAAAAACCAGGTGACCCCGGCAGCTCTTCCCCTGGGAATAATGGTAATTTTATTGACGGCATCCGTGTAAGGTAGAAATCTTGCCACCAGTGCATGGCCGCCTTCATGATAAGCTGTTGTTTTCTTTTCTTCTTCTTTAATGACCTTGGACTTTCTTTCAAGTCCCATGTAAACTTTGTCTTTTGAATCTTCGAAATCTTTCATATTTAATTTTTCATGATCGCGTTTTGCAGCAAGGAGAGCCGCTTCATTCACAAGGTTTTCAAGGTCTGCACCTGTGAATCCAGGCGTGCCTTTGGCAAGGAGAACAGGATCAACATCATTGGCCAGAGGGGTTTTTTTCATGTGGACCCGTAAAATACCCTCTCGGCCTTTAATATCGGGCATGTCTACCACGACCTGACGGTCAAACCGTCCCGGCCGGAGCAAGGCAGGATCAAGAACGTCGGGCCGGTTGGTAGCTGCCATGAGGATAACACCCTCATTGGATTCAAAACCGTCCATTTCAACAAGAAGCTGGTTTAAGGTTTGTTCTCTTTCATCATGTCCACCGCCTAAGCCTGCACCTCTCTGCCGTCCAACAGCATCAATTTCATCAATAAATATTATACAGGGTGCATTTTTTTTACCCTGGGCAAAAAGATCCCTTACCCTTGAAGCGCCGACACCCACAAACATTTCTACAAAATCAGACCCGGAGATGGTAAAAAAAGGTACTCCTGCCTCACCGGCAACAGCCCGGGATAATAGGGTCTTTCCCGTTCCGGGATTCCCCACCAGCAGAACACCCTTTGGGATACGTCCGCCAAGCCGGGTATATTTTCCGGGATTTTTTAAAAAATCCACAACCTCGGTTAATTCTTCTTTGGCCTCGTCAATTCCCTGGACATTGGCAAAGGTGACTTTTTCACCCTTGTCATCCAATAGTCTTGCACGACTTTTCCCGAAAGACATGGCTTTGCCTCCACCAGCCCCCCCCTGCATCTGGCGCATAAAAAAGATCCACACACCAATGAGGACAATCATGGGCAGCCAGGAAACAATGATTGACATAAACCAGGAGTTTTCAGCAGGTGGTTTGGCTTTTATGATAACTTCTTTGGAACGCAAAAAACTGATCAGCTCTGCGTCATCCGGGGCAAAACTTTTATACCTGGAGCCGCTTCTGTCGGTTAGATATAAATCCTGGCCCTGTATTACCACATTCTGAATACGTCCATCTTCAACCATTGCAAGGAATTCTGAATATCCAACTTCCACTTGTCCGACCTGTTGCTGATTGAAGATATTATAGAGCATCACCATCATCAGAACAATTACCAGCCACAGGGAAATATTTTTATAAAATTGATTCAAGGTTTTTCCTTTCCTTTTTTTTAAACCCTATCATTTATCAGACGTCAGCCCCATTGGTGCTGCCTTTAATTTTCGGGCGCCCGACTGACAACTGCTTTTATTCTTTAATAAACTACCTAATATATAAACATCAAATTTGAATATACAAGAAATTTTTTTAGCTTTCTTTGCCTTGTTTTTTTTGTAACCTTTGCCTTGTTTTTTTTTCTTTTTTCCCGATTTCCCTTAAAAGGCCTTCTTCTTTTTTAATTATAATAGTATTCTTGTTTTTGTAAATTCTGATTTGTCCGGGCAGATCCAGGCTGATTCCTGAAGAGGTATTAAAACAAAATTCGGCCATATCATTGATATGGACAAGGGAAATGCGTTTTAAATTTTTTTTGACCTTTAAAATTGCCTTTCGGAAAACTCGATTTAAAAGCGCTGGATGAAGAGCTTTCATTAAAGATTTTGAAAGTACAATACAAGCAGGCTCTGTTTTAACCAGGCAGTCGTGAAATGCTTTTTCTGTTTTTTCTTCCCAAAACTCTTCTTCCTGTCTTAATATACTGCTGAGCCTGTCCAGAGCATCGATGAATTCAGGGTTATATTCAGACTGAAGATGAGGAATCAGTTGATTCCTGACTTTATTTCTTAAATATTTCATATCCCTGTTTGAAGAATCAAATACAAAGTCCTGGTTTTCATTCTTTAAAAAATCAAGGATCTGGTTTTTAGATACCTGGATTAACGGCCGGATGTATTTTTTATCCCTTATGGGCGGAATTCCTGAAAGGCCCTTGGGGCCTGACCCCCTTAACAGATTCATCATAACCAGTTCGGCATTGTCACCTTTGGTGTGGCCCGTGGCAATTTTTGAGTAGCCATGGGATTTGGCAATCCGTTTAAAAAAATGGTATCTTGCCATTCTTCCGGATTCTTCAATGGATCGCCTGTTTTTTTTAGCATAGGCTTTTACATCTTTTTGCTCACAAAAAAACGGCAGATTAAGTTTGTCTGCAAACTCTTTTACAAAGGATTCATCCCTAATAGATTCCTCTCCCCGCAGCCTGTGGTTCAGGTGGGCAATACCTATTTTTATTGTATGTTTTTTTTGAAGGGCCAACAGAGACAACACCAGGCTAACAGAATCCGGGCCGCCGGAGACTGCAACCAAGATTGCATCCTCACTATCGATCATATTAAAATCGGCAATGGTTTTTGCAATGGCATTAATGAAATCGTTTTTTATGGTTGTTTGGTCTGTCATATCAGCAGGCAAACAGAGAGCTTTCAGATTTTTTAATCAATCCTGATGCACAGGTTTTTTCAAAAAACGTGTTAATGGCAGCTTCTCCTTTTCCCCCAATATCTTTTGAATAATCGTTTACATAGAGACCTATATGCTGTTGAATCACATCTTCATCCAGTTCCTGGGCATGGGTTTGAATATAGTCATAGGCCATAAAAGGATTCAAAAAAGCGTGTTCAATGCTTTTTCCGATCAAATCCTGTATGTCACAGGCAATAGCTGAATCGATATCGCGTTTAATGGCAATACAACCTAAAGGAATGGGTAAAAGGGTTTTATTTTCCCACCAGAGTCCCAGATCCGTTTTTAATTCAAGCCCCATGTCAGGATAGACAAAACGTCCTTCATGAATAATTACACCAAAGTCAGCTTTTTTTTCAATCACAGCCGGCATAATTTTTTCAAATGGCATAGGGATAATGCTTGCGTCCATGTCAATAAACGTATCATCCATATAGAGTCTGAAAAGATGGTAAGCAGTTGTTCCCATGCCTGGTACGGCAATCACGGGTTGGGTTTTGTCATCCAGGGATCGGCCTGGAAGAGAGATGATCAAAGGGCCGCAACCCTGACCCAGGGCAGACCCGGTCCTTAACAGGGCATAGGTATGAGCAAGACTGCCAAAGGCGGCAAAAGAAAGTTTAGTAATATCATATGTGCCTTTGGCTGCCTTCTGGTTAAGGGTTTCCACGTCTTCTAATACAATATCAAAGCTGTATCCATGAAGGTCAATCAATTGTCTGGCAATGGCCTTGAAAATAAAAGTGTCATTGGGGCAGCTTGAAAAGGCAAGTGTATATGTCTGATTTGGTTTCATTACATTATTATTATCAAATGGAACACCATAAAAGCAATTTGATTTTTAATATTTGCCAACTTTACTTTTATCTTGTCATGCTTATGATTTCTGGATATTAAAAAGAATAAAATATGTATTGCAAAAGGTGACAACTAAGGTATGAAAAACGCATGTTTGTTGGACTTAATAGAGGATCGAGTAGAAGAAAAAAATAATAAAATTCCAGGCTCAAATTCCAAGGAGCTTGACAGGATAATTGTAAAGGGAGCAAAAGAACACAATCTTAAAGATATTGACATAGACATTCCAAAAAAAAAAATGGTGGTTTTTACAGGAGTGTCTGGTTCAGGCAAATCAAGCCTTGCCTTTGATACGATTTTTGCAGAAGGTCAAAGGCGATATGTTGAATCTCTTTCTTCCTATGCCAGGCAGTTCATTGGCCAGATGGAAAAACCAAAGTATGATACCATAAGGGGGTTATCCCCCACAATTGCCATTGAACAGAAAGCTGCAAGTAAAAACCCCAGATCTACAGTGGGCACTATAACGGAAATTTATGATTATCTGAGGGTATTATTTGCAAGAATCGGAACCCAGTATTGTTATAAATGCGGAGAAAAAGTCGGTCGGGGACATGCCCAGAGTATGGTAGCCCAGATTTTTTCGTTGCCTGAGAATTCAAAAATTCTGATACTTTCCCCTATTGTGGAAAACCGGAAAGGAGAGCATAAGGAAATACTTGAGGATCTGAAAAAAAAAGGATATGCCAGGGTCAGGGTTGACGGAGTGGTACAGGATTTTGAAAACGTTCAAACCCTTGCCAGAAATAAGAAGCATCATATAGAGGTCGTGATAGACCGCTTAATGGTTAAAAATGATAAAAAATTTGAATCCCGCCTCACCGATTCTGTGGAATCGGCTCTTAAACTTGGAAGCGGACAGATGATTGTCCATATGCTGGGCAGAGAAGATCTTAAAATGAGTGAGGAAAGATCATGCTGCGGGATTGCGTATCCCGAGCTCAGCCCTCAGATTTTTTCGTTTAATTCACCTTTAGGGATGTGCTCTGACTGTAATGGTATAGGGACGCTTTTGTCCATGGATGTTAACAAGGTTGTGCCGAATCAAGACTTAAGTATCAGGCAGGGCGCTGTCATTCCCTGGAAAAATTATTTTATTAAAAAGCCAAGATATCAAAATGACAATTCCTGGGGAATGAGTCAACTCAATGCCATGGAAACACAATGGGGGATCAACTTTGATATTCCCTGGAAAAAATTGCTGAAAAAAGATAAAGATCTTCTTTTGTACGGGTCCAAACATAAAGAAATGACAGTAAACTGGAATTCAGCCAAGATCCAGGGAGAATTCACCCGGACCCATGAGGGGTTGATACACACCCTTATGAGACGATACAGGGACACCCAGTCTGAAGGACAGAAAAAATACTATTCTGCATTCATGACGGCAAGCACATGCACGGCTTGTAAGGGAAGACGTTTGAAAAATGAGGTACTTCATGTCCATATTAATAAAAAATCAATTATTGATGTAACGGCCATGACCATCAGGCAGGCTTTTGATTTCATCAAAGGCATGAAACTGAGTGGAAATAAGAAGCTGATCGCCGAAGAATTATTAAAGGAAATTTCAGACCGGCTTGGCTTTCTTGTAAATGTGGGCCTGGATTATTTATCTTTAGACAGGAGCGGTCCAACCCTTTCCGGAGGTGAATCCCAGAGAATCCGGCTTGCATCCCAGGTGGGATCGGAACTTACAGGGGTTCTTTATATCCTGGATGAGCCTTCCATCGGTCTGCATCAGAAAGACAATATAAAACTATTACACACCCTTCATCATTTAAGGGATATCGGCAATACCCTGATCATTGTGGAACATGATCAGGAAACAATGGAAAAATCAGACTGGATAGTGGATATTGGTCCGGGAGCCGGCCACCTTGGTGGACAGATCGTGGCCCAGGGCACACCGGATCAGATTAAGGAAAATCCCGTTTCCATAACGGGTAAATTTTTAACGGGTAAAGAGCAGATAGAAATTCCCAAGAAAAGAAAAACGCCTAAAACCTGCGGAAACAAATGGGTGACCATTGTCAAGGCATCAGAAAATAACCTGAAAGATGTCACTATAAAAATACCCCTGGGTTTACTTGTTGCAATAACAGGTGTTTCAGGGGCCGGTAAGTCAACACTGATCAATCAAATTTTATATCCGGCCCTGGCTGTTAATCTTCATGGTTCACAAATGATCGTGGGCCGACATGAGAAAATTATGGGGCTCTCCCATTTAAACAAAATTATTAATATTGATCAAAAGCCCATAGGCAGAACACCCAGGAGCAATCCTGCCACCTATACCAAAGTATTTGACCATATCCGGGATTTTTTTGAGATGTTGCCGGAATCCAAGGCCAGGGGATATAAAAAGGGAAGATATTCTTTTAATGTCAAGGGCGGCAGATGTGAGGCCTGTAAGGGTGATGGACATATTAAGGTAGAGATGCATTTTTTAGCGGATGTCTTTGTCCCTTGTGAAGTCTGTCATGGTAAGCGGTTTAACCGGGCAACCCTTGAAATCATGTATAAAGACCATTCCATTTCAGATATTCTGGATCTTTCCGTGGTTCAGGCAAGGGATCTGTTCGTAAGCCATCCGAAAATTAAACATATCCTGGATACCTTACTGGATGTAGGACTTTCCTACATCAAACTGGGACAGGCAGCTACAACCCTTTCAGGAGGAGAAGCCCAGAGAATCAAGCTTGCCCGGGAACTTGCAAAGCGGGATACAGGAGATACCCTCTATATTCTTGATGAACCCACCACAGGGCTTCATTTCCAGGATGTAAAACTTTTGCTCAAGGTTCTTTCTCGTCTCACAAACGCAGGTAATACAGTAATTATTATTGAGCACAATCTGGATGTTATTAAAACATCTGACTGGATTATTGATCTCGGGCCTGAAGGGGGCAGCAGCGGAGGAGAAGTTATTGCACAAGGTTCCCCTGAAAAAATTACAAAATCTTCCAAAAGCTATACTGGTCATTATTTAAAGAAAATTTTAAATTGTTTAGCCCGTTAAAAGACGTTATATCAAAGCCCTGTCTGATGGATATTTGCAGGAGGTTAAGCGTTTAGCATCGAAACAAATATCCACCAAAAATATTCATTGGATAGGGCGGTTTCAAACATAAGAGTTGAATAGTTACAGAAAATTTTAAATTGTAATGGGTAATAAGAATAAGCTATGATTTTTTTAAAATGGGTTATACGCCCTTATCTTTATATCA
>Ga0233429_1002866_pt1 | contig 17210 bp, 26 predicted proteins | sample SI_118_April2016_3_FD_179879 | JGI IMG/M metagenome (GOLD analysis project Ga0233429, IMG submission 179879) | Seawater microbial communities from Saanich Inlet, British Columbia, Canada - SI_118_April2016_135_MG | ecosystem: Environmental > Aquatic > Marine > Inlet | place: Canada: British... | reverse complement strand
GGACTACGCAGGGCGAATCGCTTTTCGGTCCCGGTCATCAAGAGTGGTGCGGCGAGAAATCGTTGGAACACTTGACAACTGCTTGACACAACTTCGCTTGACGGCAACCCCTCAAGCGGTTATATTATAGGTATAGAAAGGAGAATACATTATGTCATGGTCTGGAACCGTTACCTGCTCATACTGCTACCGTCAGGGTCACAACAAGCGTAAATGCGAACAACTCACAGAGCGCACACTGCGCCACTACCATGATAATCTGGGCTATGCCGCTGCTGTCGATGAGTCCAATGGTGAGGTATACTTGCAGCAAGCCGAGCGGTATCGTCTTGAATACATGAAGCGCACCAAGATTGATCCCGCGACCGGTGAGAAGGTGAAGAACAAGACGGCGAAAGCCGAGCGCATGAAGAAAGTCACTTGTGGATATTGCGCGGAGAACGGACACACGCGCCGGACATGCGAGGTTGTGAAACGCGACAAGCTGGTATTCATCGAGCAATCCCGCCGTGTTCGTCGTGGTGTGCTGGCAGATGCTCGCGAGACTGGCATCGGCGTGGGTTCAATGATCCCTATTCGCACGAACGGCTATAATAACGCTGGTGAGTGGAGAACACACACATCGCTCCGCTACGTTAAAAGTGTAGACTGGAACACGGTTACTGCTAACCGCGCAGGGTTGTGGGTATATCACATCATCGCTGGCAAACTTGGCGCAGCCAATCAAAGCCGCTGGACCTCACGCGACAAGATCCTGAACCTACGGGAAAACTTTAACGAAGCATGTAGCTACGCGGAGTTGCAGGGGCAACCGGAGCCAACCGCTTCGCTCATCCCGACCCTCGACCCGCCTGCTGGCTGGCTGGACTGTGAGCCTTCTACTATCGATGTTGCAAGCCATTTCCCAACGAAGGGCAACAAGCACCAAAAGATGAGGGCGCATGATTATCGCTGGCCATCCGGCGTAACAGCAGAAGTGATCCGCGATCTCGGACTTGAAGAACACTGGAAGGGTCAGTTTTAGGCTTGACATTTACCTGACACCTCTCGCCTTGACTTATGGCCGCGAGCGGTTATATTATAAGGGTAAGAAAGAGAAAGAAAAGTTGTCATCCGATAACAAAAACCTCTGACATTTACTTGACAACAAAAAACTTGACGTATAGCCCATTCGGTGTTATATTTATAGAGTAAGAACAAAAAGCCACCAACCCTCCCCGGAGAAAAACCACCATGACCATCGATTTCGCAACCTTCCTCGCTGTCGCTCCCCACGTCCTCAACTCGCGCCTTCCGGTGCTGATCCGAGGCAAGCACGGAGTCGGCAAGTCTCAGATCGTCTATCAGATCGCGGAGGAGCGCAAACTGCCAGTGGTAGAACGCCGGGCATCGCAGATGACCGAGGGTGATCTTCTTGGCCTGCCCGACACGGCAGACACGCAGATCAATGGTCGCAAGGCCACCACGTGGAACGCCCCTGACTGGCTTGTGACGGCTTGCGAGCAGCCGGTGTGCCTGTTCCTCGATGAAGTGGATCGGGCGACCTTGGAAGTGCGCCAGGGGCTCTTTGAGCTTACTGATAGCCGCAAGCTGAATGGGTGGAACCTCCACCCTGAGACTCTGATCGTCGCCGCCGTCAATGGTGGCGAGCACGGATCTCAGTACCAAGTTGGTGAAATGGACCCGGCAGAGCTTGATCGCTGGACCGTGTTCGATGTAGAGCCTTCCACCGAGGACTGGCTGAAGTGGGCGAATGGTCGGATTCCCTCTATCGTGTGGGACTTCATTAACCATAACCGCGTCCACTTGGAACACGATGGCGACTATGAGCCTAACAAGGTTTACCCTTCGCGCCGTTCATGGGATCGCTACTGCCAAACCGCTGAGCCGGCTGGTGTGTTCGGTGAGGAAGGGGATCGCGATCTTCTGTTCAACCTCGCGACTGCTTTCCTTGGTTTCGAAGCCGCAGTGCAACTTCGTGACTTCGTTGAGAAGTACGAGTGGCAGGTATCGGTTGAGGATATTCTTGACAAGGGCGACTTTTCCAAGACTTCCAAGTGGGGGATCAATGATCACTCCGCGATGATCGAGAAGTTTGATGCCGCTGGGGTGTTCAAGCCTGACCTGTCCGATGACCAGATCAGCAACCTTGCTGAATACTTCGTTGCCCTGCCTTCCGAGGTAGCTATGAAGCTGTGGAGTGTCTTGGGTGACACCGACAACATTAACAACGTGGTATCACTTCACAAGGCTGAAACAAAGAACGGAGCAAAGGTGTCTGAGCACTTGGTAGAGATCCTTGGTGGCGGTGACGACCAGTGAGCGCACAGACCCTCTCACAACGCCGTCAGCCACGTGTTGGCGACGTTGTGAGGCTCAGTGCCCCTGCCAGTATTGGCAGAGCGTATAGACGCACTCACGGAGCAGGGATCATCACAAGCATCAGCGACCCAGACGGCCGCCGGCGCGAGTATGAAGTTAAGTGGCTTAAAAGTCAAGAGAGGATGAAGTTTAATGAGGAAGACCTTATCATCGTATCGCCTGTCTGACAAAGTGAGAGTCGGTGACCTGCTAACCATCGTTCGGTCTGGCAAAACCATACCGGCCTTAGTTCTGGAAGTTAAAGAAATCAAGTATGCTGTTGGTTATGCTGACAAGGCAAGAAAAGAGTTTAAGGTGCTCGAAGCCGGCCAAGAACGATGGTATGCCGACATAGAACTATCAGCTATATTCAAGAAACCACAAAGTAGAGAATAAATATGAACCTAACAGCCGCAGCCATCCTATCCTATAGTTTATTGTGTCCAGCCAACAGTGATACAATGATCACATATCCATCGGACAAGTATTCACATTGTGTTAAAGCACCCCAGCCGTTCTATAGAATAGGATCCAGGTTTATTCCTGTGCCACTTATCACTAAGAACAACTTATACCCTGATCGCCCCCATTTTCATGGTAGTGTTACGCGCAACCCACCTTCGACTCCTTTGTTAATAAAAAGGCTTTGGCCGCATGTCACCAAACCTCGAAGAACCAAAAAGACTCCCCGATTTTCAGTATCCTTGAAATGCAATAGGCCACCCATGGGCACGCCATACTATAATGTTCCGTGTTCTACTGGATCGCCAAATAACGCTTTTTCTATAGCACTGACTTGGCGAATAACTCCTTGACACTCTCTTGACAACTTTCGCCTTGACGATGGCCCTTTTCGGTGCTATATTATAGGTATAGAAAAGGAGAAAACTCTATGCTTACCCTTCCACTCATTCGCACCGACGACGATTCTACCCTGACCCCCATTGAGCGCACTACCGTATCGTGTGAGCAAGTGATCACCGCTTTGCTGATGGCGGCAACGATGGGCGATCCACGCTTGGACGAACAAGAGCGTATGGTTCTTACAACTCTGAGTGTCGCAACCATTGTGCCCGCCGACGCATAATCCCTTGACATTCACTTAACATCTTTCACCTTGACGATAGCCCTTTTCGGCGTTATATTATAGGAGTAAGGAAAAAACCACTATGACCACCAAAACTGACATTCCAGAGTTCGACCAAGAAACTGAGCCAACCGAGATCGCAGAGGAAACACCCAAGACCTTTGACCTCAATAAGCATATGGCTCGTTTGCTTATGCGCGAACCATTTTTCGCTGGCCTCTCTCGTCGTATCGACAAGCGCGCCAGTAACGAAGTGCCGACCGCTGGTGTGCGAGTGAATCCAGCCACGGCCCAGTTTGAGCTACTTTACAACCCTGAGTTTTTTGCTTCTCTCAGCGATACTCACAAGTTGGGTGTTCTGAAACATGAGTTTTATCACCTGATCTTTGAGCATGTGACCAACCGCAAGCCGGCTGATGGCCTGAAGCGGATCGATAACATCGCGATGGACCTTGCGATCAACAGTCACATCGCCAACGAGTTACCCAATGAGGCAAACCCTGGCCCGATCATTGTGGTCGATAAGAGTGGAAAGGGTGAGCCGATGAAGGCTTGCATCCCCGGCGAAGGCAAACTGTTTGCTGACCTTCCAACCCATAAATCATATGAGTGGTATTTGAACGCTCTTAAAAAGATGGCTGAGGAACAGGAACAGGACGGCGATGGCGATGGCGACGGCGAACCCGGTGAAGGCGGCGATCCTTTTGGTGACACCGATAGCTTTGACAGCCATGAAGGTTTCGGTGAGGCCGATGGCACAACTCAAGAGATCGCAAAGGAACGACTCAAGGAAACACTCAAGAAGGCCGCCGAAGAAGCGGAAAAGGCGCGCAACTGGGGAACCGTATCGTCCGCCATGCGCCAGGATATCATGGACCGGATCGCCTCAAAGGTTGACTGGCGCAAGGTGCTCCGGTACTTCGTTAAAACCTCTCAGCGCAGCGACAAGCGCAGCACTCCGCGCCGCCTGAACAAGCGTTACCCTCGCATCCACCCAGGCAAGCGGGTCCGTCGGCATGCCAAGATCGCTATTTCTATCGACCAGTCGGGATCTGTGGATGATGCGATGCTTGCCGCATTTTTCGGTGAGTTAAACAAGTTGGCAGAGATCGCAGAGTTTACCGTAGTGCCATTTGATACTGTGGTTGCCGAGGACAAAGTTTATGTCTGGAAAAAGGGCAAAACTCAAAAGACCGAGCGCGTGATGTGTGGTGGAACGTGCTTTGACGCTCCCACTAAATATGTCAATGATCGCAACTTTGATGGCCACATTGTCTTGACCGATCTGTGTGCTCCGAAGCCGATCCGAAGTCAGTGCCAAAGAATGTGGATGACCACCAAGGCACACGCAGCCCGCCCCTACTTCCAAACCCAAGAAAGGATCATCGCGATCGATGGATAAAACCACGCCAATAAAAGTAAGCATGAATCCAATGCTTTTCACAGATCGAACCGGTCAAAAGTGGGCGGTTTCTGGTGAACACTGGGTGGAAGTGCCCGATACCCTGACTCTCGATCAGGTTGGCAAGTACATGATCGTGGAGCCATATGAAACACCCGCTGTATCGCCTGACGTTGTATCCTATGAGGTTCAAGGCAGCAAGGGGAACACTTACACTGTGAGCGACAGCGGAGGCAACTGGACCTGTTCTTGCCCCGGTTTTGGCTGGCGTCGGAAGTGCAAACATGTCGAGGCTCAGAAAAATGCAAGTCGGTGATCTGGTTTATGATGACCACTATGGTCAAGGTATTGTTGTCGAGATTGATGAAGCTGGCGATCACACGATCAACTTTCCCGAAGCTGGAAAGGTCGGCGTTCTCGACAGTCACATGATTCAGTTTGTGGAGGTGATCAGTGCAAGTCGGTGATCTGGTCACATACATGTTTCAAAGAACGCGGTGGCGTAGAAGTCTATCGGTCGATGTGGGTCTGGTTGTCGAAACTGGAAAGTACACAGGCAACGCCGACGTTAAAGTTTTGTGGACCTCGGGGCAACACGCCGGTCAGACATTGAGGGAGAAAAGAGACTACATTACACTCGTTGACGATTACTTGACAACTTAAACCTTGACGATCACCGCTTTCGGTGCTATATTATAGGTGTAGAAAGGAAAGAACACTATGACCACCAAGACCCGCATGAACTGGAACCTCGCCTTCACCACCCTGATCGGGAGTGTCGCGCTTCAAGGCAAGGATCGCACCGTGATCGAAAGCATGCACGCGCACTGGTCGCGAGGCAAGTCGATGACTATTAGCCGCAAGCAATACTTTCTTGCCATCCAAGAGCGCACACAGCGCAGCGCGCAAGCGATGAAGGAACGCGCCACGGGCAACGGCGAGACAACGATGGGCAAACGGCTGTTTGCCCTTCAAGAGCGTATGGGCGACGGCGGAACACAGTGGGATCAAGAGTTTGTCGAGAGCGTAGCCGTCCAAGAAGTCCAGGGCAAGACCCTCAGTGCTCGCCAGATCCAGATGCTTGAGGGCATTGAGGTCAAGTGGTCTGATGAGACTTTGAACGCTGCCAAAACCTTCACTGAGGATTACAAGAGCAATAAAGATGGCATGAAAGTCAACTATGAGCGCATGATGGTCTATTATGCCGCGAATGGCCCCTATTATCGCAACGCTGTGAACGCCTTCACTACTGATCCCGCCTTTATCGCGCCACCAGCCGAAACCTACCGCAAGGTGATGGCTTCGAAGTACGCCGCAAAGGTGCTCACAGGCTACACAGCCGTTCCTAAGCACGCAGCAGGCGCGTTGGTCTTTGCGAACGCTCAACTGCCCTACAACGCCGCTCAGTGGATGTTGAAAGGTGCGCTGGTGATGAGCACCACCGGCGAGATCACCAGCGCATGCAAGGGCAACAAACTCTATACTTTGCTGCCGATCGGTGGTACTGCGCCGATCCAAGTCGAGGAACGCTATTTGAAGGGGCGCAAGTGATGAAAGTTTGGGTTATGCAAGGCATCCATGAAGGTGAAATGTGGGCTTCTACTCACCTGACTGAAAAAGGCGCGGCCATCGCTGCTATCGGTGATGTGTTCGAGTTTTTGGGTGTCGAGGATAAAGAAACCGCCCTTGATGTTATGAACAAACGCTACGCATATCGCGACACTGACGGCGAGCAAACAGAACCTTTCGAGTGGGATCTTGAAAAGATGAAAGACATGAAGCGTGAGGAACTGTGGAAAATCTTTGGACAGTGGGGTGAACTCACCTGGGACAATAGCAGCGGCTATCAGATCGAGGTTCAAGGAACAACGATCACAGCTTGACATTCACTTGACAACTTTGGTGTTGACAGCACCCCGTTTTAATGCTATAATATAGGTATAGAAAAGGAAAAAACTATGTTTCAAAACCGTACCGGAATGATGACCGCTCTTATCATCGCAGATTTAACATGCTGGACAGGGCTTATCGTCCTCGGCTTTCACTGGGCAAACTGCCCCCTTGGGTGGTAAAAATGTCTGACGAAGTTTTGACAATCAAGTTGACAGAGCGAGAAATCGATCTGCTTCACCAATGTCTTAGCACCAATATGGAAACCGTTAAACGTCGGCACGATGTAACCGGCTCAACTGCTGATCTGCTTCAAGAGCTTGGTGAGCTTTCCGATGATCTTCTAGAGCAACTCCATCGCCGTGATGATGGATGGGGGATCGATGCTGAGATCAATGCGGAAACGCAGATGTTCACCGTTGGTGTAGAGGCTCGCGAGAAGATAAAGGCGACAAGCCGAGCAGCCGGCCGACGTGCGTTAAAGTTTGTAGCGCCTGGAACACCGAAAAGTCGATCCGATACGCAGGATGTTGATGTGTGGGCTCCACCACCCAACGATCCTGCAAAGTGGTAGGTGACGATAATGACGCTTCTAACTGTGCTTTCACTTCTTTGTGCTCCCGGTTCTGGTAGCGTCTTCGACCCGACGACTGAGCCGATCAAGGTGCCCATTGTTCTTGACGCTTCCTTGACAGGAAAACCCTTGACGAGAGGGCCACAGGCGGTTATATTATAGGTATAGAAAGGAGAAAACTATGATCAAAGTCGGAAGCATGGTGACAAATGTGGGATTTATCCAAGGGCGCAATAACTCAAATCACGGGCTGGTTATCAGCCTGATGGCAGACGGCAAGATCGCCCGTGTGTTCTGGGCTTCAACCCAAAAGAGCGGATTTTGCTCCGTCGTAGACCTGCAAGTAATCGCTTGACATTCACTTGACAACTTAGTTGTTGACTTCACCCCGTTTTTGGTGTATAATATAGTATATCACAGACAATCGTCCAAGGAGGACAACCATGCTGCGCGCAACTTTCCCATCGCCCACCAACATTCGCCGACAAACCCCACACGAGATTTATGGTGCAGATGCTCGATATCTGCTCAATAATCTATCAAAAGAGTTTGAACGTCAAGCCCGCAAGGGGCAAGAAAAGCAATCTATCGAAATCAAGCGCAAAGGAACATGTGGCCAAGAAGCGGTATGGATCGGTGTGCATGCGAAGCATGCGGATCAACGAGAATATACTACCGATTTTTGTAATAGCGAGTTAGCCAGTACAGGATGGCAAATCGTGGGATTTGACTTCAAAGAAGTACCCCGATATCAATGGTATGGTGGGGAAACCATGCCCACAATGACGGCGATTATTGTCAAGATGGAATACGCTTGCGATGATGTGCGCGCCTCTTGACACTCACTTGACAACTTAGTTGTTGACTTCACCCCGTTTTAATGGTATAATGGTTATACCAAGTAAGGAGAAATACATGGCTTCACAACTCGACACCGTTATACTTTTCGCAGACGCATGCGAAACCTTCACCACCGAGACCCTTCCGATGATCCAAGAGAGCGAGCAGCGCCTTGGTCACGCTGACACCGTTGCACGCTCCGAGGCATGGAGCAACTACGTTGATAGCCTTCACTCTGATGAGCAGATTAGCGACTGGCAAGCGAACAACTGGGAACACCCCGATTGCTGCAACGACTGACATTCTCTTGACAACTTAGTTGTTGACTTACCGCCCTTTTAGTGGTATAATGGTTATACCAAGTAAGGAAAGAACACCATGACCTATCAAGACTTCACTCGACTCAATGCTAAACTCGCGACTCTCAACACTCAGGCTGACACAGCTTTGAGCAACGGGGATCGCGAGGCTTACGATACTCTGGTTGATCAGATGATCGATCTTGAGAACGCGCACCTTGACGCTGGTGGCGAACTCCCCCCACCAGCCTACAAGTGCTGACATTCACTTGACAACTTAGTTGTTGACTTACCCCCACATTTCTGGTATAATGGTTATACCAAACAAGGAAAAAACACTATGAACTTCACTGACTTCACTCTTGAGCAACTTACTGACTCTGACGGCAACTTTCGCTATCGCCCTGATCCGATGATCAATAACATCGAGATCATATCAAATCGTAAGAAGGTCTATCGCCCACAGCCCAAGCCGCCAACGCGCAAGCAAATCACCGGCTGGACCGTCGAACAAGTTGGACCTAAGATGTTCCGCGTGTTCCGCAACTCCACAACCCAAGGCAAGCAGATTGTCATGGACTTCAGCACTGTCGAAAGCGCGCAGTCATTTGCCGATGGTTGTGGCAGGGAACACAAGACCCCTACCAAGATGAGCGCAGCGAGCCTCCGCAACAAGGCCAAAGAGCACTTGAGCGATGAAGAAAAGGCCGAGCTTGCCGCGATCAAGAATGGCGAGGGCATCTAAAACAGATCCTATGTCAAAGTATTTTGTAAGCAAAACAGAAGTGTTAATAATCGACGGTAGGATCGTCGGCTATGAAACACCCTTGACCCGCCCTTGCGACAAAGAACAAGCGATCGAGGGCTTAGGCCGGTATCGCAGGATCGGAATAGAAAACACACACTTGTGCAAGCATACGACCAAGCGATACAACAAGTTGATCCGCGAGTATAACAAAAGAAGAAAAGAAGTTAAACTCACAGTAGCGGATATTGCACAGATGACCGAACAAGCAGCAGAGGCAGACGAAAGGAAGAAATGAGTGATATAGAAGTTTTAGGTACTTTAACAATGTTGATGACACTATGGTGTGTCATTGATTATAATCTAAAGTGTAGTTGTCACACTCACCAAGAACAACAAAGGAAATAGACATGGAAATATTCATCTTCTTCGCTGCGATAGCAGCAGTCTTCGCAGTCTGCCTCGCAGTCGAGCGAGTATCAACCGAGCTACGCGGCATCCGATCGGTGTTGATGGAGCACGCTCAACTTGAGCCTGTACCCGTCCGCGAGCACGACCCAAGCCGATACCAGCGTAAGAATGGCAGCCCGCCGGCATGCTGACTGACGGCGATGGTTCCCGCTTTAATGTTGGTGGTTCAGTGGTAGAGCGGGAACCATTTGCCCGAGGCGACTTAATAAAAAGAAAGAAGATAGGCCCGATGGCAAGGGCGCTGTGTATGGTTATAAGCGAGGACTCTGATAACTATACATTTTATAACTTTAGTACAAAGAAGCTGCACACGACCATTAAATGTGTGATAATAGAGTTATATGATAGGTATCCACAGGATGTATAACAGTATTTATAGGTGGTGTATGATGTATAGGCTTTAATGTGTTATATTGACAGTGAGTGATGGATGATGTTTATAATGTGGTAGATATGCGGTGGAGTTTAGTACGTAGTCGCATCCCACCACAAACGACCATTATGTATCACAATGCTACAACATTCCTCAACAATATCAACGACATACGGTGACACATGCTAGCAATATGCGACAGCATATGCCGCCTGTAACGCCGGTTATCGTGACGCATTGAAACACACTAAGTGCGACAGCACAAGGAGAAACATATACTTTGATACATGATACAGAACGTCGGCGTGATGCGACAACTGTGCTATTTATCGTCGGTTTGATAGCGTTATTGCTTATAACCTGACGAAATCCTCGAAACACCCGATTTTAAAACCCCAACAATATCAACCACTTAGTTAAGGTCCGCCTTAAAGGAACTAGAACAATGCAAGAAACCATCTACACCATCGGCAGCGCGAGACTCAATAAGAATGAGATTGACATTCTATGCGGCATGCCCGAGACCACCGAGACCATAACAAACATTATACATGTATCAGAACTAGCAGACCCACTAGATGCGGAGGATGCTGTTCATCATCTTATACTTGAGGGCTTGCTTGAGTGGACATACGTTGGCGAGACTGTACGTGTATCAGATGAAACATATGAATGGTTTGATACACATGGTGATACACTGGCCGGCCTATCATTGATGCTTAATACAGATCTGTTTGAGTTAGATGAGATGGCTGTCGCATGAGTGATACATAATGAATGGCAAGAAGGCGAGAACACTTAATAAAATATTAGATACAGTATGTGTCTTCGCCTTCTTCATGCCAGTTACATTAGTAGTGTATGGTTATATAGGTAGAGAGTGCGTACGCTATACAGTTAAAGGTGTGAAGGAGAGACTGTACAGGTGAATGATTTAAATATGTATTGTTTGTTGCAACTGTTTTGATACATTGTGACAGACACCCCCCTCCTCCCCCCTACCCCGGAATGTATGTCGCATATATGTGATGTGGCTGGTTTGGTGGGCTTAGCACGCTTTAGATCCCGCGCCAAAATTTCCAGATCTAAAAAACACCGCCAAAAAAAATCAAGATATAGCGCCTACATATTACATGGCCGACGGTACCGAACAGCTCAAATCGCTCAAAGAATTCTTCGCACTACCGCCGCCCGGACACACAATAGCGTTGGGCGCCCTTGTAGCATGCACGTGCCACCCGGAGAGTATCGCGGTAGTCATCGAGCTATACGACGGCAGTAACGGCGCGGGGCCGCCGATGAACATGGCGAAGATATATTGGATCCGGAGACCAAAAGGATATAATAGTCGGATATGGATGCACACGATCGCGAGGCTAAAAGAATATAGCCCACCAGCCATATAGTTATAGCATGGTATATGAAAATGTATATGGCACATCGCCATATGAAACCGGTGTGGAGGTAGAAGAATATATGGTGGGGGATTTGGTTACGTTTGCCGGAAAGCTTTATACACCGGATTTTATTTACGTCGATTCACATGAGACCGAGAAGCCATTAATAGGGATAGTGATAGGTATTAAAATGTATGGAAGCGTGCTGCCTAAATCTATAGTGTATAAAGTAAAGTGGTTGAACAAAAATCGTATCTCTGAAGTTGCTGCAGGGCATTTACGTTTAATGTATGCGCGCGCGCCTGAAGAATGAATAAAACCACAGACATTTGCTTCTCAGCGTGCTATTTATACATGGAGACACTTTCATTATGAGCATGCTATTGACAATTCCACCGGGCTATGTGGTGGAGCCTCTGAACGAAGAGCTAACAAGAGCAGATAAATCTGATATTAAAAAGATAGTTGCTGATGAGCTTGATAAAAATCTTAAGAAAGAACTTAAAAAGATTCTTGATGATGAGCTGCCCAAAGCGTTAGGTTCTAAGGCGACAAAGGAAGAGATCGGCGATATTACCAAAAAAGTACTTAAGCGTCTTTATAAAGATTTATCGCTTCATCATCCATATATTATCGATCGTATCAAAATTTAAACTTTGTTTTCATAGTTACTGTATGGGGGGTACTATGTGGTGGCTCAATGGAAGCATGCGCGCGATATTGTCTTTCATGTCGGTGATATCCTTCACGATGAGAATCTATGTGACGTAATAGTTCTTTTGTCTCGTGATCATACTGCGCACAAAGTTGAAACTCTCGGCGGGACTACTACCGGTGTGGCTGTGTGGAAGTTGTGGTCGTCACGTGATGGATCACAGTATTATAGTGAGTTTGGCCTTCAAAACTTGGTTTTTCTCGATGTTTTTGCGATGTATCGTGCGGTTATGTGTGATACATGTGGTTGGTGTGTTGGAAAAGTTGGAAAATTTTAGGGAAAATATCGCGATTTACGTAAGTTCATCGGTAGTTACTTTATGAAGAAAATTTTTGCGAGCGTAGGTCGAATCTTTAATGTGCTATGTGGGCTGGCCTTTTTCGTTAATATCTGCCTTTTTGGTTTCGCGAACTTAAATGATATGTTTGAACTTTCTATTCTAGCTTTGTTGAATATGATGCTGTTAAGTTTCGTTTTATTGAGAAATCCAAGTGGAACAAATAAATGATCAACATATTTACTACTAGAATGTTCCGTCGTTTTGCCCTATTTCTGATATCCTTTGGCGCTATCATGTCGTGTTTCACCGACTACGGGATAATGAAACCTGGCGAAGACAATTATATCTATGTTTATGATACCGCAGTAACAACTGTCGAGGTAGAGGTTGAAGTACCGGTAGAAGTTGAAGTTGAAGTTGAGGTTCCTGTTGAAGTTATCGTTGAAGTTCCAATTTATATAGAAGTAGAAGTGGAGGGCGACGTCGGGGAAATCTGGATAGATTCGTTTCGACAACCAAATGAAGTTGATGGTATTGATATTTTATGGGTTATTGATACATCTGGCTCGATGCATCGATATGACGATCGGTTATTAGCAGGGATTGAAACTATGCTGGCGGCGTTGCCACCTACGAACTGGCGTTTGGTTATGATATCTAACGATCCATCGTATGCAGCCACCGAGTCTGAATTTCCCTTAGTACCTGGTGATGATATAGATGACGCCACCTCAATGTATACTATAATGGGTCGGGGCGGTGTAGAAAGGGGTTTTGAAGCAGTTTATGAGTATATCACGGCGAACCCATACGCCGCCACGTGGATGAGGGCCGATGCTGCTCTCTTGGTCGTATTCGTGTCGGATGAAGAAGAACAAAGTTACACGGTCATGCCAACTGTTCCAGATTTTACTTCTTGGTACAGCAGCCTGCGTGGTGGTTCTTCATTTATTTCAAGCATCGTTAATCAAGAACCAACTATTTCAATGTGTCCATGGATGGTTAGCTCGATCGATGTCGGAAACAGATATATGGATGCCACAACTTACTTTGCCGGTGTTGTTGTAGATATTTGTGAGGAGGACTGGAGTGCTGGTGTAGCAGATGCTACACGATCGGTGGCGCCACATGAGGATTGGGAGCTAACTAAGATCCCAATTGAAGATTCAATAGTTGTGTTTATTAATGGCTCCCCAGCCTATGATTGGATATATTCTGCGATTGATAATACAATATATTTTACAGTTATTCCTTCTGGAAGTGCGTTAGTTGAGATAGGTTACAGATACTTATTACCAGATACCGGCACACCATAAATATAGGAGGCCAAAATGAAGTATTTAGTACTATTAATGAGTTTGCTGTTTTCAACAGTATCAATAGCACAGGACTATAAGCCCATGTTGCCAGTTGATTCAATTGATAGCAGTATGAGAACAGTTGAAAAGAGAGTTAGAGGAGCAGCAGTTAAGGTTACCTTCCCTTTTGAGGGTGGCCATGGGTCTGGTTCTTATCTGAAGTACAAAGACATTCATATCGTCATCACAGCCCAGCACGTGGCACGCGGAAAAATAGGAGAAAATTATATGGTTTCGCATGGGGGAGAGTCTCATATATCTATGTTGATATATTCTGACCCTGTGGATGATATTGCTGTACTTTTTGTTAAAACTCCTTTTAGAAGCATCGCTCCAATGCCATTTAAACCCCAGGAAAAGACTGCAGATGCCGGAACAGACATAGTTTATTCTGGTTTTCCTTCAGATCACAAGCTAATGTCATTCAGAGGCCAAGTTTCTGGCCATGAAAGCGGCCCAGGAATAGGAAAACACATCATTTTGCAGACATATGGGTGGTTTGGGTGTTCGGGATCCGTCATATATGATACAAAAGGCTATATTGTTGGTGTATTATACGGTGTAGATATTGAATATTACCCCGGTATTCAGGTCCAGGAGAACTTAATATGGGTTGCACCTATAAACAAGTTGCCAATTCGCAAGGCTTTGAAGAAAATGTGTGATGGTTGGCACGGAGAGAAACGCCCAAAAGCGTGTAATTAACACATGAACCGTAGTTGGAGCGCATTTCTCACCGAAGGTGAGCTAAAAACCGTCGGAGTTGTTGTCTGTTTAGACGAAAAACAGCGTTTTTTGGTCATTCAGCGCTCAGATATCGACGAAAGAGAGGGTCAATGGACGATTCCTGGTGGTCATATCGATGACGAAGACGGTTCTATTGAAGAAGGGGCGGCTAGAGAGCTGTTTGAAGAGACAAATTTGACCTGTGAAAGCTCAGACTTAATTTATCTTGGAGAGCCAAAGGATAAAAAGCACTATTTTTTGACCTATAAATGGTCTGGTACTATAAAAATCGATAAACCCAACCCAATAACGGACGAAATAGAGCACGATGAGTGGAAATGGGCCACAATTGATGAGATAAAAGAGTTGTCGAACAGTGAAATACCGATCTATTTATTAGAGAAAGCTCTGGAGATGTCTAAAAATGTTAAATGACGAACAAATACTGCTAAAAACAGCCCAATTATTGGAAAATTTCGATATTTCCGAACAAAAACCCGATAAATTGCTTCGGGAACTCGATGAAATCGAATTAGAAGCCTTAGATGACATATTAGATGACATGAAAGGCGAAGATCTCGCGTTTAATGGGCTATTTAACGGCGAAATGCGCAAAGTTATCGACTTTCCGACGATGGATAACTCTACGGAGCTTGGAAAGTTCGGAGAATTCTTCAAAAAGCAAGATCTTGAAGTAGATTGGGAAAAAGGACTGGTTTCGGCCGAGCGCAGCCTTGGGCCCAGTACTGAGGATCTGGTTAACCAGCTGATGGGCGGTCCAGATGCGCGGCGAGCGACCAAAAAGAAGAAAATTCAGATGAAGGTCGGCAAATTCTTCGCAAAAGTGGCAGATCTGAGTTCAAAAAGGGATAATTTGTATCAAAAAGTGTATGATCACCTGGATAAGATGAATTATATCGGCGCCCACGGCAAAATAGACGTTCCCTGGAAAGTAAGCGGGAAAATGGTCAAAGCTGCGCTTGATGAAAAAGAACAAGAAGATTATAACCGAATAAATAAACAAATCGGCTTATATATCCCAAATCCGGGTGTTGCTGGACCTGCGGGCTACGCTTTGACCGATTTAGTAACTAAAATGGCGAAATATTGGCAAACAAACGCCGGATATATCAAAAAAGAGATAAATAAGCTCGATAATGACAAATATTCCATTATTATCACTCGACATCCCATAGATGTGCTCAGAATGAGCGATTTTGACAAAATTACCTCTTGTCATAGCCCTCCAAGTCGATCTGGAGGCACAAATGAGTATTATAAGTGCGCTGTAGCCGAAGCAAGTGGTCACGGAGCGCTCGCATACGTCGTAGAGACGGAAGACCTGCTTTATAAAACAAATACAAGCAATATTGAGAGCGCAGAGCAAGAAATCCAAGAAGGCGAGATATTTGCCGACGACAATAGGGATGGTGGTGCAGGATTTGATATAGAGCCCATAAGTCGCGCCAGACTGCGCCAAATGCGATACTATGATACGGACACCCCTAAGCGCTGGGACGACGGTACAGAGCTAGCAGTACCCGAAGAACGCATATATGGCGTTGGCATACCCGGATTATCTGATAGAGTTAGAGAATGGGCAAGAAAAAACCAAGAAGAGGCACTCAAAAACATGCCTAGTACTGGTGATGATGTCAATTTAGACAGATTTTTCATTTTTGGTGGTTCATATGAGGACACGGCCGGCGCTCAAGGGCGCGAAACTTTACTTTCTAAGCTCGCAATGATTGAAACAGAGGCAATGACTGGTAATATTCGTCAAAACAGAGAAACGGAAGATGCTTTAGATGCAAATGCCATTTCTGGGTTACTTGGGAGATACACAGCCGAGGTAGAACGGATTGAAACTGAATGGAATCAACGATATGCCGCTGCGGGAGTGTCTGCTAATGTAGAAGACGACGGAGATGGCGGTGTTTACATTGAAGCAGAAGCTCGTATTACCTTTACCTATGATCTTGACAAGTTTTCAAAGTTGCCCAACTCTTATCCAACGGGAATGTATGCTTTTAATAATATAAATGACATATGGGGTGATATCTTTGATACAGACTCTGGATTCGTTAATAAGTTCTCGAACACAACCGTTCATATTGGCTGCAGATTTAACTTAGAACACCCCGATATCGGAGAATCTGCGCTGATGTATAGCCCTGATGGGTTTGATGCATTTTGCGCGGAGATTGATAAGCTAGATGACCGGCGGGATGCCTTCAAAGCAACTATTGATGAGTTTTTAAAGCGCGAAGGCTATTTGGAAGGCGGAGAATACATCAAATTAGCATATGAGATAGAAGATAGCCCATTCGAATCCTACGAATGGGATGTACGGTATGATGGAGAACACCCTCCGGAGTCATATGAAGCCACCGCAGCAGTATCTCACGATTTCAACCCTGAAGCACTTGGGGTAAGCCCACAGGTATTGACTCAGATCCTTGATTCTCGCGATTGGCGTCTTTTTATTAGAGAAGAGTTGCTTAAGCATCCGCGCTCCGAACTTGGGGTTGAATACTACCTTGATATTGGTAATAGCAGTGCTATGGCCTCCGGTGAAGATATCGAATATACCATCGAGTTTAAAATCACAGCCGATGACCCAGATGCGCGCGTAGAATTGTTCCGAGAGCTTACAACGGGCGAAACAGATGATGAAGATCGGCTGAATAGC
>Ga0233429_1002863_pt1 | contig 17220 bp, 15 predicted proteins | sample SI_118_April2016_3_FD_179879 | JGI IMG/M metagenome (GOLD analysis project Ga0233429, IMG submission 179879) | Seawater microbial communities from Saanich Inlet, British Columbia, Canada - SI_118_April2016_135_MG | ecosystem: Environmental > Aquatic > Marine > Inlet | place: Canada: British... | reverse complement strand
GCTTTATTATTGGTGATCGCGATCCTATCCGCCATTGGCATCAAGGCCGCGTCGGCCTGCTAGGCGATGCTGCCCACCCGACCTTGCAGTCGCTCGCGCAAGGCGCCGGCATGGCAATTGAGGATGGCCTGCACCTCGCCAATCTCATTGTCGCCAATGAAGATGATTTTGATACAACCTTTACCCAGTTTACCAAGGATCGCTATCTCCGCTGTGCCCGCGTCACACTCGAGTCTCGTTATATCTGGGAATTTTATCACGGCGAAGGCATCGAGCGCGAAGTGCAGTACCAAATCAACAAAGATCGAAATGAAGCCGATCCCTATGAGTGCATCTCATGGTTATATGATGGCTTTCCGTTTTCCTCATAAAGGACATTAGATCAATTGCGATGAAACGCTCAGGGCGGCCAGGGTACAATGCTGTGTGTCGCCTGCCGAACGTCCATGGTCATGTTGATCGTCTTTAGGCATTTATTCTGTGAAAGCGAATACACCGATAATGTTGCGGGGCTCGATCCGGTGACAAGAATGTCCTCGTCCAACATACACAGCCCTCTGGCAAATCCTTGATGGGCAAATTCTCTCTTCAAGTTACCGTGTAGAAGATTTTGCTCAGGATAACGAATAAGATCAAAGGCATATCTAGACTTACCCGATATTTCATCAATATTTAGCGAGCCTTTTTCTGCTAAAGTGTAGACCACCCCTCCTTGGAAGGGCTGGGCGTTATGCGTTACAACAGGTATTTTTCCAAAGGGGAAAATTTGCCCCTTATTGAGGACTAAAAGAGCGCCTACCCTAGAAGCACCCGCCAACATATAATCGCCATGAATGCTAATGTTGTTGATATGCAGCGTATCGTCCATTTCGTCTAACAATTTAGAATTTGAGCTCAATATTTGATATTGAATGTAGGCGTCATCGTCATCTTCACCCCGGCGAGACAACCAATGAACGTCGCCAAATTCCTCTGCGTCCATATCAAATTCAACGATACAGTCATATGCCGTTGAGGTGATCAGTAGTTTATTCTCATCACGATAAATCTCGTGAATACCTTTGAGAAAACTATTTGTATAACTTCTGACAACTTCAAAATCTTGATTAAACACATGCAGGGCGCGAGAAGCGGCAACCCATAGCTCTCCTTTGTAGGTTGCCATACCTCGAAGTCCGCGATCTCCTCCCCGACCGGCCCAATCGATGCTTTCATCGGTCCAATCGACGATCTGGCTATATCTTCCGGTTTCCAGATCAACCAAAAAAATTCCGCCATGGTTTTCAGATTTATGAGCAGTACGGACGATCGTCGTACAAACAACAGGAGGCAATCTGTTCATGTCAGGGAATTAGCTCAATAATTTCTTGGGCGATAGTATCGACTTTGGAAATCTTACCGGAATTATCAACCACCAGATCTGGTTGCTGCGGAATATCATAATCGAGATGAACACCGACAACATTTTCAATCAGCCCCTGCTCTGCCTTTTGATACAATTCTTCAGAGTCACGTGACTTCAAGACATCCATCGGAACATCGACAAATATTTCAAGATAAGCTGGAAAGTTCTTCCGGTTCCAGGCCTGCACTTCGGAGAACAAAGACATCGTGGCAAATATGACGATATGACCTTGGTCAGCCAGCAATTTCGCCAAGCTACTATTTCGCTGAGCGTTTACAATTCTGCTGTCGCGATCATGTCCTGAATGAACTTCCGGAAATGCCCGGCGGATATCATCGCCATCCAGAAGGATACAATTATCCCCACGCTCGCGTATAATATCAGCAACGCGGCGGGATATTGTCGATTTTCCTACCCCGGAAAGTCCGGTAATCCAAATTACAATGCCACCTTCAATCAAGAGCTTCCCCATCTTCAAAATTGCCTATTCTCAAGCCAAGCACATTTGTATTCCTTGCTCAGCCAATTTTTTCGCCATAAACCCGTCGACATCTCGGATGTTATTCTTTGCCCGCGCCCGCGTAATTAAATTTTCGTCCAATTTATCAATATCCGCGAGACTGACATACTCTTTAAGGAAGCGGCCAATTTCCAACTCTCTAAGCCAATTATCGATGACATCCGGCAATTCATCAACTGATTGAACCGAAAGTCCTTCTGCTATTGGCAGTAGTCGCTCAAGATCTTCTGCCATAAAGCCTCTTGGAAGGCAAAAGGTGCGGGAGCTAACCACTTGGCCGGCTACATTGTTGGCGTTAACCATTTAGCCAGTTCAACCGGCAGCAGCTTTACCCTGCAAAGCGACACCGCCATCAGAATCAAACGCCCCTTCTTTGTCTCACCGAGCGGTACGCGTGGACATCGGATTGTTATCGATATGGTACCAGCACCAAAGCGCATGGTTCAGCGGCCGAACACAAATTTGATTGCATCGCTTGATAACACCGGCGCCCTTCCAAATCGAAATCCAGCGAAGCCGCGGGTTGAAGTCGCACAATTTACCGGCTCACAGAACCCTTATATTCAGCGGGCTTTCCCACAAGGCAGGCAAATGCAGCGCCAACCCGCCCCTCGGCGCATGGCACCACAGCCTGTGCAAAGCCAACAACCGCGCCAACAAATGCCGCAACAGGTTCCACATCAGGCACCCCGCCAAACAATGCCTCAACAACATACGGGTTTCTTAGGTCTGCGAAATACCTACGCCAGAGGATCGCTGGGTCTGCATATGTTGACCGAGACCTCAAATGAGGGCGGCGGCGGCACCTTTGACGCAGAGTTTCAACCGGGATTTCTTTTAGGCGGCGCCCTTGGCACCCAACTCGACAACGGTTTCCGAGTTGAAGGTGAATTCCTGTATACCAATGCCAACCTTAAACAAATTTCAGGAACGGCAGCGAATATCGTCCATAATACTGAAGAAGTTGAAGGCGACATGTCTTCACTCGCCTTTATGGCAAATGTTGCATACGACTTTCCCAACAATTCCCGCCTAACGCCCTTTGTTATGGGCGGTGTCGGCATGGCCAGCCTTTTGCTCAATGATTATAGGGCATCGAGTAATGTGATTGCCGATGATATGGACTGGGTCTTTGCTCTCCAACTGGGTTTTGGTGCCAGCTTTGACCTCGATGATAGAACCAAAATCGAAGTGGGCTATCGCTATTTTGAAACTCAAGATCCCGAGTTCTCTGACGCAAATGCAACACCATTTGAAAGCGTTTATGCCAGTCATAACTTCCTGGTCGGTGCACGGATCGACCTTAACTAAGCACATCAATCTGGAAGCTTTTGTTGTCACACCGCCGTTGTTAATTCACCGGGTGGAGAGCCGTTTCTGAGTCCCTTCAATTCGCCGCCAGCCTAACGATTTTAAGAAATCTTTTTCTTTTCGCTTCAACCTATTTTACAGATCGGGAATCCCTGATGGTCAAAGAGGCGAAAGGGAGTGGCGAAGGCAGTTGTGAATCCATTTTAATTAAGTAAAGTGTTCTCTAAATTGCGGCCACATCTTAATGATGGGCAACTGACCGAAATGAAAAGACTATCGCATGGCAGGAATTGAACGCGCGAACGGACACCGCCCCACGGGCCTGCTCCATCTTTTGGACCCAACGCTCAAGCTGGCTCCTCACCCGCAGCCGGAAAACTATGATTTTGATCTGTTTAAATCTCTGGATTCCGTCCACCGTCTGACGTCCGAAGTACCCGAGGATGCCTTTAGTGCCCAAACGCTTGGAACTGAGCGCGAAGGAAATGCCGTACTTATTAGTGAGGAAGGACTTCTTCTCACGATCGGCTATTTAGTTATCGATGCTCGCTCTATTACCATCAAGTCTTATGGCGGCGAGCCGGTACAGGCCGAATTGGTTGGTTATAATCACGAATCGGGTATGGCGATTATCCACGCTTTAGCACCCCTTCCCGTTAAACCCATTGAAATCGGCAGTGCCGAAAATCTCACAAAAAAGGATCCCGTCATCATCGCGTCTTATGGCGGTGAGCATCATTCAATAGCTGCTGAGGTTGCGTCACGGCGGGAATTTGCAGGCTCCTGGGAATACATGCTCGATAACGCCATATTCACAACCCCAATCCATCCAAATTGGAGTGGTGCCGCCCTCATCGACAATGATGGCAAGCTGTGCGGTCTCGGTTCTCTTTGGGTCAATGATGCTGAAAAAGCCCGCCAAGATATGTCGTTGGAAAGCCTGGATAAAACGCAAAAAAGCCGCCAAAAGGATTCACCCGGTAATATGTTCGTCCCAATAGATTTGCTCAAACCAATCTACGATGACCTTATTTCAACAGGCATAGCCGGCGGTGAGCAGCGTCCGTGGCTGGGTATGTATACGGCAGAGGCCATGAACAGGTTATTCGTCTCAGGCGTTATTCCCGATGCACCAGCCGATCTCGCGGAGGTTGAACCAGGCGATCTGATCGTCGGTATTAATGATCAAGATGTGCCGAACCTGCCGGCGATGTATCGGCTGCTTTGGTCCTTGGGACCTGCCGGCGTTGAGATTACCCTGAATTTACGCCGTGACGGCGAAGACATAGATATTGTCGTGACCTCGGATAGTCGCTACAGCTTCATGGAGCGGCGCAAAAACCACTAGGCCATAATATTTCTGGTAAAAACCGGTAAAACTGGCTATGTCTCGCCCGCCTTATTCTAAAATTACGATTGAATATTCAGAACCATGTCTCAATTGCAAGAGTCGATAACTCAGCGACGCACCTTTGCGATCATCTCGCATCCGGATGCGGGTAAAACGACGCTGACCGAAAAGCTGTTGCTGTTTGGCGGTGCGATTCAAATGGCCGGTGCCGTGAAAGCCCGGGGTGACAAACGACGCGCCCATTCTGACTGGATGAAGGTTGAGCGCGAGCGCGGTATTTCGGTTGCCTCTTCGGTCATGACTTATGAATACGATGGCTGCACATTTAATCTATTGGATACGCCCGGCCACGAGGATTTCAGTGAAGATACCTACCGCACGCTGACGGCGGTTGATTCCGCTGTCATGGTCATCGACGCAGCCAAAGGCATAGAGCAGCAAACCCGCAAATTGTTTGAGGTCTGCCGCTTGCGTGACGTGCCCATTGTAACCTTCGTCAACAAAATGGACCGTGAGGCACGTGATCCTTTTGACATCCTCGATGAGATCGAACAATCGCTTGCCCTCGACGTAACCCCAGCCAGTTGGCCAATCGGCATGGGTCGGGATTTTTTAGGCTGCTATGACATTCTGAATGATCAACTCGTCTTAATGCCGAAAGGTAAAGCAAGCGGCAGCGTCGAAGATGACGATCCCGGCAAGATTGAAAAATGCCAGGGCTTGGACGATCCAAAGCTCGATGAATTACTCCCTGATTATGCGGTCGCCAAATTGCGCGAAGAAGTTGAGATGGCACGCGGCCTCTGTCCAGAGTTTGACCTCGAGGCCTACCGCGAAGGACATCTCAGCCCGATATTTTTTGGCAGCGCGATTAATAATTTTGGTGTTCGGGAATTGCTGGACGGTATCGGAAAATATGCTCCCTCGCCACGCCCACAACCAACAGAAGCCCGCACGATCGATCCAGAAGAAACCAAAGTCAGTGGCTTTGTCTTTAAAATTCAAGCAAATATGGATCCCAAACATCGTGATCGCATAGCTTTTTTCCGCTTGGCATCTGGCCACTTTAAGCGCGGCATGAAGCTCAAACATATCCGCAGCAATAAGATGCTAACGCTGCACAATCCGGTCCTGTTTCTGGCTCAAGATCGGGAAACCGCAGAAGAGGCCTATGCCGGCGACATTATTGGCATTCCGAACCACGGGAATCTTCGGATTGGTGACGCGCTGACCGAAGGCGAAGAATTGCATTTCACCGGCATCCCAAGCTTCGCACCTGAATTGTTGCAAACCGTCCGCCCGGAAGATCCGATGAAAGCCAAACATCTGGGCCGCGCGCTGCAGCAGCTTGCCGAGGAAGGCGCTGCTAGGGTCTTTAAGCCGAGAATCGGTGCCGATTGGATTGTCGGCGTAGTCGGCTCCCTCCAATTTGAGGTGATGGCAGATCGCATTCGTACCGAATATGAAGTGCCGGTTATTTTCGAATCGACCACACTCTATACCGCACGCTGGATCAAAGCCGAAGACCATCAAACTCTAAAGAAATTTATAGATGCGAATAGTACGGCGATTGCGGATGACCATGATGAAGAGCCGGTGTTTCTGGCCCGCAACGCCTGGCATCTGGATCGGGCAGCCGAAGATTTTCCAGAAATCGAGTTCCTTAAAACCAAAGAACAAGTAAGGTAGCGCGCCAAACGCCAATTGACATTTATCATTGTTATTCTTGCTACCCTAGCCGACAATTCGTAGATGTTTAGAATTTCGGCAAAATTCCCATTTATCATTGTGGCGCTATCTTTTTTGGCGGCATTTGTTACCGGTTTGGTCGCCTACCAACATTCATCAAACGAACTTCAGCAAGCTGCCGAGCGCCAGCTTACCGCTCTTGTCGAAACGAGAAAATCAAATCTAGAATCTTTCCTAAAATCGATCTCTGCTGAGATTACTCTGTTGGCCCGGTCAGGCTTTACCAACAAGGCATTGATCAATTTCAATGAAGGCTGGAAAGATCTGGGCAAACGCCCGGATAATTATTTGGCTAAGCACTATATTGGGGACAATCACTTACAACAAAAAGAGAAATTGGATAACCCTAAGGATGGTTCCAAATATAGCTCGTGGCATGCCCAATACCAGCCAGAATTTAGGAAAACATTACGGGCATTTGGCTATCATGATATTTTCCTCATTAGCCTTAGTGGTAATCTTATATATTCTGTTATCAAAGAAAATGACTTCGCAACTAATCTTGATGCCGGTGTGTGGCAGGACACGAATCTGGCAAAAGCTTTCAAAAAAGCGATCAATCCTGCTACGAATAACGCCTTGGTTTTAGAAGATTTTGCTAAATATTTGCCAAGCAATGAAATTCCGGCAGCCTTTATGGCAACTTCAGTTTTGGACAAAAATAAAAATCCAATTGGTGTTTTTGCCATACAATTGCCAATCCAGCGAATAAACGAACTCATGCAAGTCACCGCTGGAATGGGAAAGACCGGCGAAACCTATATCGTCGGCTCCGATTTTCTAATGCGGAGTGATTCAAGGTTTGAGAAAAATAGTACAATTTTAAAAACCAAGGTCTCAACAGTATCAGTTAAAAAGGCCCTGGCTAACGAAGCCGGCGTACATATTATCAATGACTATCGTGGTGTATCGGTTCTTTCTGCTTATATCCCGTTCGACTTCCTTGGAACTAAATGGGCAATCATAGCTGAGATTGATGAAGATGAGGTCTTCGCACCAATCCAAGAAATGCAGAATTTTATGCTCATCGCTGGAATTGTCATCGGAATTATTATTGCTGTTTTAGGCGTCATTTTTGCCCGTCACTTATCTCAGCCGATACAATCCATTGCAATCGCAACCCAGCGTCTCGCAAATGACGAGATGGAAACTGAAGTGCCGTCAAAAATGCGCGCCGATGAAATTGGAGATTTGGCCCGAGCCGTCCAAACCTTCAAAGACCGTGCTCAGGTAGGTGCCGAAATGGAGAAAACCCTGGAAAAAAAGGAGGCGCAACTTCAAGAGACGCTCAATAATATGTCCGAGGGGCTTTTGTTGATTGGGTCCGACCTCAAAATTGAGGTGTTCAACGATAAGGTTGAACAGTTGCTTGAATTACCGCCAAATTTTTTAACAACCAATACACCGATAGCTAAAATTTTAGAGTTTCAAGCGGAACGGGGTGATTTTGGCGAAGGCGATATTGCACAACTTGTAACCGAAAAACTAAATGATAGAACCGAACACTCCATCGAAGAAAGATTAAATGGCAAAGTTCTAGATCTGTATCGGCATTTTACCCCGGAAGGCGTCGTCGTCATATTTAATGACATTACGGCTGAAAGAAACGCAACTGTAACTCTTAATCAAAAGGTGGAAGAGCTAGAATTGTTTAATAATATGGCCGTAGGACGGGAGTTAAAAATGATCGAACTCAAGCGGCAAATAAACCAACTGCTCGAGGAGAAAGGAAGCAAAGCCCGTTATGAGGAGGTCGATAGCCTCTAGGCTTTTTTTCTCAGAATTGGCGCGCTCCATGCCAAGGCGGATCAGTTCCATCGCTTCTTCAGGTTTTTTCCAACTGGAATTTTATCGATATCCATTTTTTCTCTCCGATTGCCCGGCATCAAAACAGAGCTAGAACAAGCTAAGTTCCGATTGCCACATGGCACAATTCCAGTGACAATGAGGACGAAATTTAGGGGAGAAAATAGGAATGGCGATAAAATCAAAACCCAAGGCTAAATCGAAGAAAAAGGCGTTACCCAAAAAGCCGTTTGTCATCGATTTCCATGGCCACATCGTTAATCCAAAAGTTTTTGAGTTAACGCAAAAAAACTCCCTGCATTCGCGTATTGGCCTTGGCAAGCAAACCAGTCTCGGTGGCGACAAACACAGCCAGCGCACCATGCAAGCGATGCTCGATATAGATGTCCGTCTCAAAGACATGGATAGGATGGGCATTGATATGCAGGTTATTTCGCCGAGCCTCATCCATCACAACACCGAACCGATGGCCCCCTCACGAGCACTCAAGATCGTCCAACGGGTCAATGATAGCGTTGCTGAGGCCGTCTCTGATCACCCGGATCGATTAGCCGGTATCGGCATCGTTCCCCTGCAGGATGCCAAACTATCTGCCAAGGAGCTTGATCGTATGGTCAAAAAGCTCGATCTGCGTGGCGTTCAAATATCAACCATTGTCCGAGGCGATGAGATCGGCGATAAAAAGTTCCTTCCGTTTTGGCGTAAGGCCGAGCAATTAGACGTTCCGGTCTTTATACACCCGGCTGGAAATTCTGATCCTCGGCTTAAAAAATTCGGCCTGGCCTTTATGGTTGGCCAGCCCTATGAGGAAGCACTCGCCATGTCTTCACTGGTTTATGAAGGCGTGATGGATAAATTCCCGAAATTGAAAATTCTAGTCGCCCATGGCGGCGGCTATCTGCCTTATTACGCCGGACGCCAAGACAATGCGTACCGCGCAGGCCGCGATGGCGGTACGTTAAAGGGGAGTTTCAGTTCGTATATCCGTAAATTCCACTACGAGACAGTCGTCTTTAATCCAGATATGCTAGACTTTCTCGCAACCAAAGTGAGTGTTAAAAATATTGTTATGGGAACGGACTATCCCTTTGGAGAATCCAATCCGATAAGTTTTATTAGAAAAACCAAAAAACTATCAAGCGCCCAACAGGACGCAATCTTAGGGAAAAATGCAGCGCGTTTATTGAAAATAAAAATTTAAATTACGGAACCCTTCGGGTCATCAAGGAGTAGAAAATTATGAAAAAGATTGTATCCATCGTTGGCGGACTAATCGCCGTTGTCATCATCGCCGTTGTCGCCTTTGTATTCTTATTTGCCGGTGACGCTATCAAAGTTGCGGTCGAAGAAATGGGACCAAAACTGACCAAGTCTGACGTTAAGCTTGATAAGGTTGATTTGTCTTTGTCTACCGGAGCGGCAGCGCTTTCCGGTCTAAAAATCGGTAACCCGGCGACGTTTACGACGCCGCATGCCTTTAAGCTTGATAACATAAGTGTCAAAATCGACACCAGCACGATTGGCAAAGATACGATTGTCATCAAAGAAATCATTATCAATGCGCCGGACGTGATTGCAGAATTTAAAAAGTTTTCTTTCAATCCATTGAAAGCCAGCGCTTCGATCCAACAATCGCTGAAAACGTCAAATTTCATCGCCATTCAGAAAAATGTTGAAGCTTTCGTTCAGTAATCTGGTGGTGGCGGAAAATCTTCCGGTGGATCAGCTTCTTCCGGTGGAGAAAAAGGCAGTGAGCCAAAATTGATTATTGAAAAATTCCGCATGACTGGCGTCAAAGTACGTGCCGTAGCGCATGACGGCATGAAATTAGATAAAACTTTACCGCCGTTTTCTATTGCTCTTGATAATATCGGTAAAAAGGAAAATGGCCTCCCACCGGCTGAAATTGCGGCTGTTTTGATCCCTAAGGTTCAAGATGCCATCACCAAAGCAATGATGGGCGATCTCACAAAAATTGCCGGTGATTTGTTCAAAAGCATGGGCGGTTCGGTTAAGGATGCTGTCGGCGGAGCGACCAAAGTGCTTGAAGGCGTAACTAAAAATCTTGGTGGGGCGACCGGCGGTGCTGGTGATGCAGTTGGCGATGCAGCCAAGGGGGCAACCGACGGTCTCAAGAAGCTGTTCGGCAAATAAATGGCCGAGCAATCAGCGGTTGAGGCGGGCTTCGTTTTAGACTCCCGCCTCACGGCTGATACTATCCCGGTAACCGACCTAACGCTTTGCAAAGTCCTGCTCATAAACGACAGCCGCTACCCGTGGCTCATTCTGGTGCCTAAGCGCGCTGAAAAAAGCGAAATCCATCATTTGGCGGAAGAAGAGCAGGCAACTCTGCTGACTGAAATAACGCAAATTTCTGAAATGCTAGAAGCCGAATTTAGGCCGGATAAAATAAATATCGGAGCGCTCGGCAATATCGTTTCGCAATTGCACGTTCATATTATCGCCCGAAATGATGGCGACGCAGCCTGGCCAGGTCCGGTTTGGGGGCATAGTCCTGCGACAGCCTATACGGCGGAAGATGGTGAAAAGCTTGCGCAAAGTATCACGCAGAAGCTCACTTAGCCCTTAATTCTCATACCATAATATGTATTTCCATAAATTAATTGTCATTTTTGCAATTTTTTGGTTGTAAGAGCGGCCTTCCATCACAATTTCTAAAATCGAGAGATAATCTGAAATATATTGAAGCAAATTTTAATTCCCGAAATAGTCAAAAAATGGCTGTTTTTTTCTAAGAATATTTGAAATAGGAGCATGGGTATGAATCTCAAAATTAGAGGTAAGTTAATCGCCGGTTTTGCCGTTGTTGTTGTTATTCTAATGGCAGCAGTTGGCTCTACCATTTGGAAAGTCACCGAAATTTCAGGGGTTTCGGATCGCATTGTCGAGCTAAGAACCCCCACTTCGGCAGCAAGTCAGCGCATGTTGAATAATATCAATGCGTCATTGGCCGCCTTGCGTGGTTATATGCTGACCGGTGCTCCGGCTTTTAAGAAAGGTCGAGCTGCTGTTTGGGCCGACATTGATATCGCTAAAGCTAATATGGACAAATTGTCCCAAAGTTGGACAAATCCTAAAAATGTCAAAAAGTGGCAAGGTTTTAAGTCCATTTTGGCAGAATTTAGAACAGCCCAAGCCAAAGTCGAAGGCATTGCAAAAACGATTGATGAGCAGCCAGCGACCAAAATTTTGGTTAAGCAGGCGGCCCCTCAAGCCAGTATATTGGTGGCAGAAATCACTAAAATCATCAATATTGAAGCAACCTTGCCCGCCACCCCGGAGCGTAAAGCTTTATTGGGCATGATGGCCGATACCAGAGGCACAACTGCACGCGGCTTAGCGAGCATTCGGGCGTTTCTACTAACCGGCAACCAGCAGTTTCATAAGAACTTTAACGTGATGTGGAAAAAGAACGGCATCCGGTTCGGACAATTGACAGCAAAACGCCATCTGCTGACGCCGGAGCAACAGGTCTCTTTTGATAAGTTTGCCAAAGCGCATAAAATCTTCAAGCCATTGCCAGCCAAAATGTTTGATATTCGCGGTTCCAAAAAATGGAACATGGCAAACTTTACGTTGGTTACTGAGGCCGCACCACGTGCGGGTAAGCTTCTAACCATTTTGCTTGGCCCAGTCGGCAAAAACGGTAAACGAGCTGGCGGTATGGTTGATAACCAAAAACGCCTTCTAAACGTTGACGCTGGTGTCAATTCTGCCGCGATCAGCAATTTGAAAACCATGCAGTGGATATTACTTGCAATCGGCATGTTAATCGCTGTGGTAACGGTCTTCTTTACCTCACGATCAATTGTTAATCCAATTCAAGACATGACGTCGACAATGGGTGAACTGGCCGAGGGTAACAATGACGTCGAAATTCCTGGTCTTGGGAACTCTGATGAAATTGGTGAAATGGCCACTGCGGTTCAAGTCTTTAAAGAGAACGCTATTGAAACTTTGCGCTTGAATAAAGAAGCCGAGGAACAACGGGCCGTACAGACTCAACGCGAAGAAGAAGAGCGTCAAGCTGAAGCCAAACGTCAGCAAGAAGACCTTGATCGTCAGAAAGCTGAACAGGAAGCCGAGGCCGAACGTCAGCGCGAAGATGCTGAGCGTGAACGCCAAGATGCTGAAGCTGAAACGCAACGTCAGCAAGAAGCCCAGGAAGCAGAAGCTCGCCAACGTGAGGAAGCTGAAGAAGAGCGCAAACAGGCTATGAACGATCTTGCCGATGACTTCGAAAACCAAGTCATGGGTGTTGTGAATGGCGTGTCTGATTCTGCAAAAGGCATGGAAGGCACAGCTCAAAGCATGGTTCAGATAGCTGAAAGTTCGCAGGAGAAATCAACTTCGGTTTCCGCTGCTGCTGAAGAAGCTTCGACCAATGTGCAAACCGTGGCTGCTGCTGCTGAAGAACTTTCCAAGTCGATCTCGGAAATTTCCTCTCAGGTTTCGCAATCTTCAACCATCTCCAGTAAAGCGGTGGAAGATGCCAATAGCACCAATGAGCAAGTCAAAGGTCTCGCTGAGGCTGCCAGTAAAATTGGCGAAGTTGTTGAGTTAATCAATGATATCGCCAGTCAGACTAATTTGCTGGCACTCAATGCGACGATTGAGGCGGCGCGCGCTGGTGAAGCTGGTAAAGGCTTTGCGGTTGTGGCATCGGAAGTTGGCAATCTGGCAACTCAAACTGCCAAAGCAACCGAAGAAATTGGTAGCCAGATTTCAGGCATCCAAGCGGCAACCAACAGCTCTGTTGATTCTATTCAGGGCATCACCTCAACCATTAGCGAGATTTACGAGATCGCTACTGCCATTGCGGCGGCTGTTGAAGAGCAAGGAGCTGCAACGCAAGAAATTGCCCGCAACGTCGAGCAAGCAGCGGCCGGAACGCAGGAAGTCACCAGCAATATTTCCGTTGTGGCGGAACAGGCGGCGACAACCGGTTCTGAGGCGAATACGGTTCGGAGTTCAGCTCAAACCATGACGGGTCAAACCGATCAATTGGCCAAAGCTGTACAGGGCTTCCTGAGCTCTATTCGCACCGATGGTTCGAATGAAGATCCGATAAATGATGAAGATTTAATCGCTGATGAAGAAGAGGTCGCTTAATCCTCTTTCGCACACGACTATTCAAACAGTGCAATAAAAATGGCGGGAGTAATATCCCGCCATTTTTTATTTGTTTGGGCTTAAATCTGGACTTACTAAGGAATATTCGACTCTGCAAGTCGATCAGAATCCAACACGATCAACAATTCACCCTCAAGTCGATAGATGCAGGTGGCATATTCTCGCCATTTTGGATCAATGGTATTAGGAATAGGTTCCTTCTGATCGTCCGCGACACTGAGAACGTCACCAATTTCATCGACCAATAAAGTATAGAGGTCCGAGCCTTTTTCGATGGTCACACCGATTGGCTGTTCACCCTCAACGCTATCATCAATACGCACACTTTGCGTCGTCAAGCCAAGGCAAACCCGCACATCAATGACCGTCACAATTTGGCCCCGCAGGTTGATAGAACCGGCGACTTGAGGAGGTGCCAGCGGAATAAAAGCAATTTTTTCCAGGTGCAAAATATCGCGCACGTTCAGGACCGGCACACCAAATATCTGCGCACCGACTTTAAACGTGACAAAATCTTCAGTTTCTTTTTCGCTGCCGATCGCCATATCATGGCTAGACTGCGTCGCTAATTCATTGGCCATATTTATTATTCTCTAATAATTGCTAATTTGCCTTATCTAAATAGATAGATGTTTATTCTAAACAAGGCTTTCAAGACCTGCTTGTCAATCAATTGCGATGGTTGGCCCACCGTCATCAAATAATTGGTCAACCAATTCAGCGCGACGGGACAATACCGCTCGTTGGTTCATATAACCTTTATCAGTAATCTCGTTTGCATCAATGTTAGGAGGTTCTGTCATTATCAGAGCCCTAGCGACACGCGTGGAACTGCCGGGATTTTTGGAATTATACGCCGTCAGCCCTTCGATCAGAGCATGCCTGACATTGTCATGAGCAATGACGTCTTCCAGCGATGCATCTTCTGCCAAATCAGGGCAGAGAGCGCGGCAGCCAGCGATATTTGGGAAAATAAGAATGCCGATTTCGCTCTGATCATGACCCGCGATAACGGCGTCTTGAATGACGTTATCGGCACTGGCAACAATTGCTGTTCGCAAATTACCGACAGCCACCCAGGTGCCGCTGGACAATTTGAAATTTTCAGATACCCGGCCATCGAAGACAATGCCTTTGCTCGGATCAAGCGGATCTTCAAACCGCGCCGCATCACCGATGCAGTAAAAGCCGTCCTCATCAAAGGCCTCAGCGGTAAGATCTTCGCGTTTCCAATAACCGGGCATGATGTTCGGACCCCGAACCCGGATTTCCAATTGATCTTCATTAGGGATCAACTTGACCTCAGTGCCGGGAACCGGCAGACCAATCACGCCCGCTTTGGCAATCGGCCAATGGACAAGCGTATTGTCAGGTGCCGTCTCCGTCGCTCCCCACCCTGACAGCATCATGATCCGCTGACCGGTGGCTTTTTCCGACAGAGCTTCCAAACGCTCCCAGGCGCTCTGGGTGAGTGCTGCTGCGGCATAGAAAATCATATCAAGATCTTTGAAGAATGACGCCCGTAGTTCCTCATCCTTCTCGAGATAAGGCATCAGCATGTCAAAGCCACGCGGCACATTGTTATAGATGGTTGGCGAAATTTCTTTAAGATTAGCGACCGTTTGCTCGATCAAACCAGGGGCCGGCTTACCGCCATCGATATAAAGGGTTCCGCCATAGCAGAGGATTTGGTTCAGTACATAATTGCCGCCAAAAGTATGATTCCAGGGCAGCCAGTCGACACCAACCGGTGGTCGCTCACTCAGAAAATTCCAACATTGCCCCATCGCAATTTGATTGGAGCACAGCATACGCTGGGTATTGATCACACCTTTCGGCAATCCGGTCGAGCCGGAGGTAAATAAAATTTTAGCAATCGTATCGGGCTCAACTTGCGCGTAAACACGATCGACAGCTTCGGTAGGCTCAACCGCCAATAATTCACTGAACCCGGTTACTTCCTGACCGGCCGGTGGATTGCTACCGGCAACGATCTCGGCGTCACCAAAATCGACACTTTTTAAGGCGTTGGCGAATTTGTCACCGTCGGCGACATAAACCAAACCTGGTGCCGTAAGGCTGATGATATGCTTAAGCTTGCCAAAATCCTGTGACATGAGGGAATAAGCTGGCGAAATCGGTACGACCGGCACACCGACATGCATCGCACCATACAGCAGCAGAGCATTGTCGACTGCATTATCAGACAAGATTGCGACAGGCCGCTCCACCGAAAGGCCCCGATCCAAAATTGCCTGTCCGATAGATTTAACTTGGGCGAGAAAATCCCGATAAGTAACCCGCCGCCATGTTCCATCCGGTCCCGTACGATCCGCTAAAAAAATGGTGTCAGGTGTCTTGCTAGCCCAGTCAACCAGCCAGGCGTTCTGGGACGCAGGATAGTCGCCAAGAGCCTGTGGAGAACGCATAATAACGCCGCCATCGGGAATATTCTCCACATCGACTGCCGGGCTGGCCATGGAAATCATTTTTACAGGGGCTGTCATCAAATTCTCTCCCTTACAGTATCTCTTTTGGTCGCCTTTTGGGGTGACTTATCGTATTCTAATACCTTAAATCGCAGACACTAGGGAGCAAAAATTATGTTTAACGGCCAGCTTTTTGACAGATCAACTTTATGTTCAGGATTATTTATGATCTCGGCGGTATTGGTAGTGGCATCCGGCATCCAGAGTGCTTCGGCACAAACGAAATACAATACCTGGAGCGATCCAAGCACCCCAGCTACCTCAAGCGGCCAGCAAGCCACTGGTGATTTGCAGAAATTTGTTGATGATTTAAATAAATTAATTGGCGATGCCGAGCGCGACCGTGCTGCCGCGCCCGCTTTTTTACGCGATCTGCGGGATCTTTCGAGACGCTACGATGTGCCGTGGCGGGTCGATCTAGTTAATGAAACTTTTAGCGATGGCAATTTCACCAGCAACCCAACCTGGCGTGTTACCAGTGGTCGCTGGTGGGTAGAGCAAAATTTTGGCCTGCGCGCAGCTTTTGAGAAGGCCAGCTCTCAAACCAATTCAAATTCAAACTCCGGCCAACAGAACAATGATGATCTCGGCAAGCAACTCTTAGGCGCTATTCTCAATCAAGCACTCGGTGGCAATCAGCAAAAGAGCAACGGTGGCGGCTCCACTGCTAAAACGACGTCTCAAGCAGCCATTCACCTCGATCGCGCCATCACCAATGCGTTCAGGGCCCAAATAGAGTTTACCTCCTGGCGCAAAGAGGGATCTTTTGAAATCACGACTTACCAAGGGGCTGAGCGGAAAGCCGGCTATCGGTTATTTTATCGAGCCGGTCAGGCAACCTCGCTGGAACTCGTACGCACCTCACGTTATGGCACCAATGCCATTCAGAAATACACCCAGGCGCTCAATCTGGAAGACAAAAAGACTCATGTATTGGTCTGGAGCCGCGATCGGGTCGGCAATATGGCCATTGCCATCGATGGGAAAAAGCTAATGACGGCCAGAGACCAAAGTTTTGGCGATCCATTTTCAGGCCTCTCACTGATAAATCACGGCGGTGACTACATCATCAGCAAAGTCGCGATTAAAGGCACGAATTAGGTTTTCGCCAATTACAGGCTTGTAATCGCCGAATTGAACGTTATATACAGGGCTCCGCTATCGCCAGCCCTGGGCTGAGCGTGCGGAAAACTCTGAATTTCGAATATATTTGAAAGTGTAAAGTCGATGGATTTACGCAACATCGCCATTATCGCTCACGTTGATCATGGTAAGACCACTCTAGTTGATTGTTTGCTGAAACAAAGCGGTGTTTTCCGTGAAAATCAGCAGGTGCAGGAACGCGCTATGGATTCCAATGATCTGGAACGCGAGCGCGGCATCACAATTTTGGCTAAATGCACATCCGTGGAGCATAGTGGCGCACGCATTAATA
>Ga0233429_1002852_pt1 | contig 17281 bp, 16 predicted proteins | sample SI_118_April2016_3_FD_179879 | JGI IMG/M metagenome (GOLD analysis project Ga0233429, IMG submission 179879) | Seawater microbial communities from Saanich Inlet, British Columbia, Canada - SI_118_April2016_135_MG | ecosystem: Environmental > Aquatic > Marine > Inlet | place: Canada: British... | reverse complement strand
AGTCTCAGCTTTAACCAGATTGGGGATGTCGGAGGCGTGGAAGGTGGCGCTGATCTGGGCGTCGAGGTCGAGACGGTCGACGACGATCAGGACGGTGGGGTTGCGCAGGGCGGCTTGCAGGCGCATTTTTTGGGCGGCAAAAACCATCAGCAGGGATTTGCCCGAGCCTTGAAAATGCCAGATCAGCCCTTTGCGAGGGTAGCCCGCCAGCACACGCTGCACGATCAGATTGCCGCCTTCGTATTGCTGATACCGACAGACGATTTTGTGACGTCGCTTTTGCTTATCGGTGGCGAAGATGCTGAAGTGGGCGAGAATGTCGAGGATGACGTTGGGGCGCAGCAGTGAGGGGATGGTAGCGGCCAATTGGCTGAGACCCAGCCCAACGGGAGTCCGATCCGCTGCGGACGTGGTATGGGCTCGGTAGGCGTTGGTTGACTCTGATTCAGCCCGAGCCGGTAGCGTGTCCGCTTCTTCCAGCATCCAGGGTGACCATTTATCGAGCGGGGTGTGGATGGCGCCGTAGCGCAGGTCTTTGCCATCGCTGGCGACGCTGAAGACGTTGGGGGCGAAGAGTTCGGGGACGAAGCGTTCGTAGTCGTCGTGGACTTGTTTGGCGCCGTCGAACCAACTGACGGCGTGGCGGACGGGGGTTTTGGCTTCGATGATGACGAGCGGGATGCCGTTGATGAGCAGGACGAGATCGGGGCGGCGCTCGGCGGGACCGGCGCGGAAGGTGTATTGGGTGCTGAGGATATATTGGTTTTGGTCGAGGTCTTCGTAGTTGAGCAGGTGGATGGTGACGTGTTCGTTGCGCTGGCCAAAGGGCATGGAGCGTTCGCCGCGCAGCCAGGCGGTGAATTCTTCGTTGGCGCGGATCAGTCCGTCGGAGCGCACGGAAAAGACAATGGCGCGCAGTTTGTAGAGGACTTCATCGGCGCGTTCGGGGCGGGCGGCGATGGCTGGGTTGAGTCGGACGAGCGCGTCGCGCAGATAGTCTTCGACGAAAACGTCGTTGATGCGGCGCGGCAGAGCGAGGGCATTCACATAATGCCAACCCGCGCCCGCGCTATTCCGTCCGATGGTGGTGTAGGCAGCTTGGCTCTCGGCGAGACCGCCTTTATCATCTTTTTGCTGTCCGCAAAGCAGGTCACGGATGTAGTTTTCGACAGTGTTGAGTTCGTTGAACATGGGTTTATCCTAACAAGTTGTTTAGCATACCTTTTTTCAAAGAAGAGCTTTCATCTTTGCGTTCATTGATTGTTGTTAACTTCTTTGAAAGTTCATCAAGAATTTTAACAACTTCTATCTGTTCATCATAATTAGGGTTTGGTATTTTGATTTTTGCTAATCTTGTAATCGCCAGTTTTGGCTGAGTAGTTGTCATTGTCTGTCGTTGCAGTTCCCACTGACCTTTGCGACTTGATAAGTAATACATGATGAAGCGATTATGATGTGCAGCTTGTTTTTTAATTACCAGTCTAGCTGCGTTTTCAGTTAAATTTGCTCCATCTAAAGATGATGGGATAATTCCTACAATTCCTGTTGTTCCTGCGATAGAAACGTAAACATCTTTGCTGGTTATGATATATCTCTTTATTAGTTTATGTACATCGTGAGAGATATATTTCAAATCAGTTTCATTTACCGTCTTATTTGCAAAATCAACAATACGAATATAAGGGTGTTCTGTTGCGGTCGAAGAATAAGGTTCCCCTTTGGGAAGTCTTTTTCCTCCCTTTACCGATGCGATTTCTCCTATAGCTATTGACCCAAATTGTTTATCCAACTTTTGAAAAATATTCTCTGTAAAAGCGTCAAAGTAAATACTTGCTTTTTCAAAGGTTTTTTCCCACTGAACTAACACATCATCCGCCGCCCAGAGCAGTTCGGCGATGCGGCGCTGCTCGTCGATGGGCGGGAGGGGGAATTCGTACTGGGCAAGATGCTTCCAATTCGTGCGTGGCGAAAGCGATCCCGCCGAAGTGCGCACGGCATACTCATAAAACCCTTCTGATTGACAGATGAAAGGCAACAATTCGGGCAGCAACTTATCAGGGTCTTTGCTCTCGAAAACATAAATATCGCCCGAACAAACACCTTCAAAATCCGCCACGGCGACCTTGCGCTGGTACGCTCTGCGCTTGCCGAAAAGCACCTGTCCAGGCTTGAAATGGTTCGTGAAAGTTATCCCGTCCGTAACAGCGCCCCAGCGGCTAATATGCAAATTCTCAGGCTCGATATGCTCCAAGCCCACGAATCGCTCGATCCCCGCGGTGAGAGGGTCTTTTATCCGTGCTCGGGAGAGGGTTACTACGTCAGCGAATTTGGTCATGGCGTAGTTTTCAGTTTAGCACCCATGCTAAACGCCGCTTTAACCCATTGGCATTTTGCATCGGTATTTTTTTATCATGTTGAAGTCGTCCTACAACAATTCCTGGCGCAATACCCAAATTTTCAGCAAATGCTGCAATTTCCGCTTTACTGTAATATGTTGTTCGTGATGTAAAGCGATGATATTCGGTTGCAGGAATCAAAAACTCAGAAGCAAAATGATTTGCTTCTTCTTCCTTCTTGTCTTCAATACCATTCCCTTCTATGAAGATGTCTCGTTTTCCATGTTTTAGGATATGCCCTGCTTCATGGAAGAATGAAAACCAGAGTTGATCGTCTGTCTTGTATCGTAACGACACTTGAATCATTGCTTTATTAGGCGTTAGCCAACGAGTTACCCCGCTAATGCGGGCTTTGGGCAATTGTGGCACAAAGACAACGGCAACCCCTGCGCCAGCGCATAAGCGCACCGTTTCTTCCTGAAAATTCTCGGGAAGTTGAACTGTCAAGGAACGAATCGATTCCAATGCAGAGCGAAATTGAACTGCGTCATAGGGATAACAATCTATTTGCTGGGCTTCAATTTCTCCACGTCGAATCCATGTCGAGACAGCGAAAGGATCGCTCTCAAATGTAGAAGATTTACGAAAGGCTACGCTAGGTTGTTGCCAAATTTCGCTCCATTGGGTTGGTGAGGCGATTCCAAAGAAACTGATCACGTGCCGCAACATTTCCACAGGATCATCCGCTGGAGGCAACCAATTAAATTCAACCATTTTCTTAATCGGGAACTGGTTTAACCAATCGACTTGACCTTTTAGGGACTTCCTTTCTGCCTGTCGTGCCAAATTCTCACGATAATACTGTTCGCGGTCGTTCCAAAAGCTGGCTGGGGTTCCAAGTACACGCTCCAATTGGAGCGCGGTTGCGGGTGTTAGGGCTGCCTTCCCTTTGATGATTTCATTAATTGTCTTCTTAGGGCGACCCGTGCGTTCAGAAAGCTCTGCTTGCGTCATCCCCCGTACTTCAAGGATGTCCAATAAAGTTTCGCCAGGAGGGGATACAACATCTGGCATATATTCATTTTTAATCAGGTTATCCATGAGTGTCCTCTATTCCAAGTATTTTTATCGCCTTCACATTTTGCCAATCAATGCCGCCGTCATCTTTGATGGAAGGTGGATCATCGGCTGGTACAAAAATTAATCGCCAGGGGTGGTCCAGATCAAGCGATAGTTGTCCTCGCCGATCACCAGTCAATTCATGGCATCTGCCAGGTAACATCTTCATTACGCTCAGGTTATCGGCAGCTCGCAAGTCGTCCAAACGTTGGCGGACTTTCTTTGCGCGCCGAGCTCCTTGTCGTTTATTTAGAAGCCTTTGGTTATTACATTCTTCGCGGAATTTTGGATCTTGGAATTGAATGATCAAACGTTTCACCCTTTTTTGTTTTTTTCTATAATTTCATTAACGAAAAGGGTTAATGAAATTATAGCATATTTTGTATTTTGCACGAGCCCTATTTTAGAAAAAGTTATCAGGTTCTATCCAACTCAACGATGACAAAGGCTGGGGGTCATTTGTTTTCTACATCAAATCCTAACTGGCGAAATACGCGGTTAGTTTGCTCTCCACCATTAAAGTCCGTTGTAGGAATTCCGGTTGCAATGCTTAATATTTGTTTTGGGGGATGTATTCTTCCATTATGCCAGACAGCATGCTTATAGGTGTCTTTCTGTAGCCAGTTGTCATAGACTTCCGGGTTCGGATATTTAGCAGAGAATTCATGTAGTGCATCCAGAATGTTTTGCCGGGTTACGGTTTGTCGTTTGAAGGTTGTTTCCATATCAAAATATCTCCAATGCAATTAAGCATCTTTTCCGAGATTATCAAGCATTTCTACAAGCTCATCCATCTCTTTCCAGAATTGACGGCCACCCTGCTCCCATACCTGCCATAGCTGGCGCGGGCTACGCTCATCTTCAGTAGCGCCATTGCCATTTGAATTACGCTTGACATACAACGGGATGGACAGGCTGTAATCCTGTGCGGCGATCTCGTCCAGATCGGCAACATGAGCAAAGCCAGCTTCACTCATGAAGCTATGATAAGTCTCCGCGATATGCGCCTGGTGCTCAGGTTTCAGGTAACTCATACTGCGCTCACGCGTCACTTCGTTGACTGCGTCGATGAAAAGCACCTTGCCCTGTCGTTCGACGGGTTTATCACTGCGACAGATCACAATGCAGGCTTCCATCGGCGAGTTGTAGAAGAGATTGGGCCCCAAACCAAGCACGCATTCCACCAAATCCGCTTCGACCAGCTTCTGGCGCATCTCGGCTTCTTCCTTGCGGAAAAGGACGCCATGCGGGAAAAGAATCGCGCTGCGACCACTGCCGCCCCCACCCCTAGCCCCTCCCCCAAAGGGAGAGGGGGACGACATGCTTTTCAGAATGTGCTGGAAGAAGGCATAATCAGCGCGTCCCTGCGGCGGGGTGCCGAGAAAGTTGCGTCCCCATTGGTCGCTTTGCCAGGCGTCCCGGTTCCACTGCTTGATCGAGTAGGGCGGATTGGCCAGCACCACATCGAAGGTGGCTAATTTGTCGTGATCGGTAAAAGCAGGGCGCTCAAGCGTATCGCCGCGTGCGATCTGGAAATCTTCCACACCGTGCAGGGCTAAGTTCATCCGTGCGATGGCGGCGGTCAGGTGATTGCGTTCCTGCCCGTAAAGTCCCAGCGTGCGGTATTCGCCGCCCTTGCGCTTGACTTCATCAAGGGCAGAGATCAACATCCCGCCCGTGCCGCAGGTCGGGTCATAAATCCGCTCTCCGGGCTGGGGATCAAGCATTTGCACCATCAGATGCACCACTGTGCGATTGGTGTAAAACTCTTGTGCCGTATGCCCGCTATCGTCCGCGAATTCTTTAATCAAATACTCGTAGGCGTTCCCCAACTCATCTTCGGGGACACTGGTCAACGAAAGGGTGTGCTTCGAGAATTGCTCCAGCAAATTTTTCAACGTATGATCGGGGAGACGCTCTTTGTTTGTCCAGGGTGCGTCGCCAAAGATCCCATCCAGGCGATCAGGATTGGCGGCTTCGATGCTCCGCAACGCCCGCTGGATCGCCCGCCCCACATCCTTCGGCGTTTCACGGACTTCCTGCCAATGCGCTCCCGTCGGGATGACGAACCGCTCATCTGCCATCGCGCGGGCGTAGTCTACATCGCCCGTCTCGCTCACAGCCTGGGCTTGCTCCTCGTCCCAAACATCGGAGAGCCGTTTGTAGAAGAGCAGCGGAAAAATGAACTGCTTATAATCGCCCGCGTCCACCAATCCGCGCAAGATGTTGGCTGCGCCCCAAAGATAGGATTCGAGTTCGGGTTGGGTGAGGCGCTTAGTCATTCGGTGAGTACCTGTTTTGCAGCTTCAGTTGCAATTGGCTCAACAAGCTTATAAAAATCAAGCATAGTTTTCACACCCCAGTTCCTGAGTACGGCAAGCTCCTCTTCGCTGTCGGTGATTGTTCCGGGATGATAAATAGCAATTCGTGATGCACGCTTTTGGTCTATTCGTTCCCAACTTATTTCATCCAAACTATCTTCAATATTTTCTCGGTGGGACTGAATCAAATCAAAAATTTTCTTATTAACTTCTTTATCTCCCGAGTCGATATAAAGCTCAATTCGAAAACCGTTGCTGCGAACAAAGCAAAAACCAAATTGCCCGATATTTCTGTCCTTAGATGAGTAGGGACAACAACCTATCCAGCTTGACCCACCTGGAGACACATCCCGAATAGGCAATTCTGTTTTCTCTCTCAGTTCAGTTAATAATTTGCTAAAGAAATCAATATAGGCTTGTTGGCGCTCTTGTGTGCGGACAAAGGTAACTTTTCCCTCAGTCATATTCAAATAACTTGAACGCCACCCGGCTTCCAGCCACTGTTGTGAATGTCTGTGTCCAACCGAATCATTGGCCCACCATGCACGATGATCTCGGGCCGATGCAGGCAGTTTTGCATCAATGATTTCTTCAATGTCAGAAAAAGAAAGTTGAACTTTTGTTATGTCTCCTGGTTGGCTTTGCAACCAATCAGCTAAGGCTGCATAGCGTCCTCCGCCGGTCACAACTTCTGCTACTGAGAATTTGTCAGATTCAGATGTCTCGGCAGAAAGAGTTTTAGTCTTTTCTTCAGCCTTTTTTATCAAACCATCTATACGTTTTATTTCTTCTAATCTTTCCTGTTCGTTTTGATATTCTTCCTGCCGTTTTGACAACCAGTCAGAAGCAAATCTTAATCTGTCTCTTTGCTCTGCGGTAATATCTCCTCGAAAGTGGGCAAGTTCGTTTCGTGTTTCTCGAATACCATTTAATAGCTCGATAATAGAATCTCTGGAAATGTTGAATATCGGCTCAAAAAATCCCCATGTTTGTTTTCTTACCAACATGTTGACGTACTCTCCAAGAGAAAGATCATCAAAATCCAGAGGGGTATCAGTTTGTCTGTGAGATGTCATCAGCGATATGACTGAATTTAAGTCTGTTTCGATAATTTCACCTTTGTCGTTTGTGTATGCGGTACGAATGAATTCTTTGATAATTAGCTCTATGTCTTCAACTCGCATCATATCTTCAGTGCGTGTTCTGAAGTATTCAGTAGCGTCATAACTGGTGACGATGCCTACCAAATTAGCCCCTAAACCAATATCTTCGGTGATTAATACTGCATTAGAATCTTTTAGACGATCTAAAATATCAAAAAGATCATCGTCAAAGCTATGAATTGGCGCTGAAACCATCACATCTCGCACGCTTAGATATTCAATATTGGTTTTGAAATTTCGTATGCCGCGCAAAATACTTTCATTAGTGATCATTCCCTCAGCAGTCTCTACCACCATGTCCTTAGCTTTTTCTTCTCTACTAACTACGGGCAGCTGACTATAGTCATGTTCAATCATCAGAGATAAAGCTGTTGAGACAGAGTCGTTCTTTGTAACAGAAACGGGCGGACCTTTACCTTCAACAATTTGATAAATTTGATAAGCCATTTTATTCCTCTAACCAATTTCCTTCGGTCATCAATTTGTGCAAACGCTCTTCCGCTTCACGCGCATCGTTGAGTGCTGTCTTGAAATCCGCAATTGCTTCATCCATTGGAGGAATATCTTCCCCAATCGGCGGAAGGACATAACGAGAGATATTCAAAGTCCAATCTTCTTCTTCGATCTCATCCAAGTCCACGACGCGGGCGCGGTTTTTCACATCTTCGTAGCCCTGCCCCCAGCTCAAAATCTCCGCCGCGTGCTCAAGGTCGAGGAAGTTCTGCGCGCGTCCCTTGCGGTATAGCTCAGACGCATCCAGGATGAAAACCTGCTTCTGGTGTTTTTCTTCTTTGCGTTTGCGCAGGATCAAAATACAAGCTGCCAACCCCGTCCCGTAGAACAGGTTCGGCGCCAAGCCGATCACTGTTTCGATCAAATCCTGCTGCAAAAGATATTTGCGAATTTTCCCTTCAACACCGCCACGGAACAAAGCTCCCTGCGGTAGAACAACCGCCATGCGCCCGTTTCCCAACGCCATCGAAGCGACCATGTGCTGCACCCAAGCAAAGTCCCCGCTGTTATCGGTGGGCAGCCCCGCAAATGCGCGCCCCCAAGGATCGCTCTCCCAAATCTCACGTCCCCAATTCTTCAGCGAAAAAGGCGGATTCGCAATTACGCAATCGAAGGTTGCCAATCCGCCCGTGGATGGATCAGTAAAAATCGGATTACGGAGTGTATCACCGCGCTCGATGGCAAAATCTTCAATCCCGTGCAGGAGAAGATTCATCCGCGCGACGGATGCGGTCGTCAGATTTCTTTCCTGTCCGAACAATTTCCCGAAGAAAGTGCGCGGGTCACCGCCCTTGTCCCGAACGTGCTGCACGGCGCCGAGCAACATACCGCCAGTTCCGCAGGCAGGGTCGTAGATCGTCTCGCCAGATTGCGGTGCCAGAATATCGACCATCAAACGCACGATACTGCGCGGCGTATAAAACTCCCCGGCTTTCTTGTTGGTTGCATCCGCAAATTGTTTGATCAGGTATTCGTAAGCATCGCCAATAATGTCGCTTTGAACGTGGCGGTTTCCCAAATTCAAGGCAGAGAAGTGTTCCAGTAAATCTTTGAGCAAAGCATCAGGAAGACGCTCTTTATTGGACCATTGCGCATCCCCAAAAACACCATAGAGATGTTTCTGGTTCGCGGCTTCAATCGCGCGCAGGGCATTTTGTAACGCTGTCCCTACATTCTTAGGCGTCTCGCGGACATCATTCCAATGCGCGCCTGCAGGAATCTGAAAGCGGTGCTCATCGGTAAAATCTTCCCCATAAGTATTCACCATCTCCAGATACTCTTCATCCCAAACATCACAAATGCGCTTGAAGAAGAGCAAGGGAAGGATATAGCTTTTCCAGTCCGTGCGGTCGACGGGGCTGCCACGTAGGATGTTAGCGGCTTCCCAGAGGTGGGATTCGAGAGTTGTACTATCCATAATTATTAGGTTAGATTTTCGGTTAGTTGAATCCCCCTGCGTCTGTTAGACCCCTTCGGTAGAATACATTCGCCGAAGCGTCTCATAACGCTGAGGCCACTCCTCGCAGGCGGCAATCCTGGCGAGGTTTTTTCTTCTTCAAAAGTATATCACGGGGTTATCGCACTCCGTTCGTTTGATGACAAATTATCATGATTGGAACTGGCAATTTGCCATCAATTAGTCAGCCTCCACCGCATTTGCCCGCGAATACAGGCGCTCCCGACCGCGCTTTCCAACGGGCACAATTTCACTCAACTCCCGCAGGCAGTAGGCCATCTTTTGTGCCAGACGACGCGGGGCGTTCAGAGTCTGTGCCAGATCCAGGGTGGTGAATTCTTGCGGCAATTTCCCAGGCAGCAAGGCGCTCAAATCGGATGGGTTTTCAAAGACATGCTGCGCTACCACCTCCACTAACCGCCGCTCGACCGTCATCCAGCCTGCCTTGCGTCTGCGCTTTTTACTCGCAAAGCGGCGGACTTCTTCCTCGTGAATCAGCACCACTTCCAAAGAGAAGTTATCTTCCAACAGCAATTGAGGAAAACTCACCAATTCACCAAATACTGCTTCTATACGCCCGCGTTTGGGCGACTTGCGCCGCTGGAGTTGAGCGCTGTCTTGTTGGGGTAGTTTGATGATCCACTTTTCAGCCGCAATGGGGTAAATCAACCGCATGGGATAACGTGGCACGAGTTCATATAATTTGCGTTTGATGCTGGAAAAATTACCAGTCTGGATTTCGATGAGCAACTCCCCCTGAACCAAGTCAATCACATAGCCATCCACAGGAACCTCCACCCGGTCGCCTGGCCGAGCGTACCAGGCCTTAAGCGCGGCGTGGAGGGGTTGTTCATTCAACTCACCGATGCGATTCACGCAATTCTACCTTTCGTGCTGTGTGCACTTTCCACCTAAAAAATACGCCACCCAGAATGAGGGGGGCATCCTGGGCAGCGCATGGATAGTATGACACAGTTTACGGCGGAGATCAATAGGGTCTGGAAACCGCTTTGCGCGGAGCGCATACCGATGCTATAATAGAACATATATTCTATTTACCCATATCATCCAGGATGCTTGCGCCCATGACCACCGGATTTCAGCTCATCTTTGACCACCTACGGCCTTCTCGAAAGCGATCGGGGGCAATATTAGCGATCCCTGCGGATGAAGAGCTGCTGGGCCTGCTGGGGGAACTAGCGGAAGGGCAGGAATACAGCCTGGAAGAACTGGCCGCGATACTAATAAAAAAAGCCGCCATCGAGCAGTATCAAACCACCAGTCAGAATATGCGTCACTGGCAGGAACTCTCCCAGCGCCAGCAGCAAGTCGCCGCCCTGGCCTGTCTGGGGCTCTCCAATCCAGAGATCGCTGAAAAACTGGAAGTCTCGTTGACCACCGTCAAGGCGCATATGCGCGAAATCTTACGCAAGTTCCAGGTGCGCGGGCGGCATCAACTGCGCTACATGCTCAGGCGCTGGGATTTCAGCAGTTTCGATGAAGTCCATTCTTTGGAATGACCCATATCTGCCGGTCATCGCCTCCCCCACCCCTCATATCTGCCTCGTCCGGGGGACTAGACCTTAATTCACCCTTAAAATAGTCCCCCGGACAATAGACTAGAACGCATGTTTCCGTTATGGTAGGGGGCATGAATGCGCTTCTTCAACTCCCCCTCGGCCCCATCTATCGTATCTCCCCTTCATGCAGCTTTGATCTGACGATTGAGCTGGCCCTCACCACCGGCGTGCGTCTGCTGGTATGCGGCAACCGCCTACCCTTCTACGATCTGGCCTATGAACTGGCCCGGCGCGTTGGGCAGCACTATGCCTGGATTCTCGAAGAGCGCATCGTTTTCGCCCGCGCCGAAACTGTCACCCAACTGCTGGACTTTCTTGCCGAACTGACTCCCGACGCAACCCCGCTGCTGGTCAGCGATCTGCTGGCGCGCTTTGGCGACGAAGATGCCCGCAGGGTGGATCAGCTCTTCTTCCGGTGCCAGTTGGAGTTACAGCGTTTGAGTGAACACGCGCGGGTATTTGTCAGTGCTCAGGCGCGTCCGCCGCTGGAATACCTGGGGATAGTCTTGGCCAGGAACACGCGTGAACTGGAATATTCATCCGATCTTCAACACACAGGAACCACCCATGGGCCACACCCTGCCCCCCTTTTCCCAGCAATTTAAGCTGGAGCGCACCCTGTTCGCCGAAATGCGGCGGGCGCTGCTGCTGCGTGACGACAAAGCCTTCTTCGACGATTTGTGGAACAAGGCCGAGTTTCATATCCCCGCAGCGGAAAAAGCCAAACATCCCCTGCCGATTACCAGCATCCTGCTGTGCATGAACCTGGAGCAGGAGAAGGCCAGCTTTCATCTGGAAGGCAGCGTGCTCGATCAGAGCCAGCGCATCCAGCAGCTCGAAGATATCGTCAAAGCCAGCCAAGCGCAGAACGTGCTGCTCAAGGGTGAGATCGAAAGCCTGCGCTGGGAGATGGAAAACCTGCGCAAGAGCCTGCGGGAAGAACTGCTGGAGCTTCTGTATCCGAATTATGCCGCGTGAGATGATCGGTGGCTACAACACTCACCGACGAACTCTTTAGAGACACCACACATATTGGGAGAATGGAATGACCACCAAAGACAAGAACATAGAAATCTCTGCGGCTGCTGGCGAATGTATCTGCGAATTTCGCCGCGAATTGACTATTGCATCCAAAACTAAAGTTGGATGGACAACCGGTAACCGTTGAGCCAAGAGGGAACCTATTGCCATGAGCATACCGTCAACAAAACCATCCAACCCACCAGAAGAAGAATCTGCCTGGGAGATTGAGCGCCAAACTGAAGCGTTTCTGCAGAAATTGATGGAATTAAATCGCAAGCTCCAAGACAAGGATAAAGAAGGAAAGCTGAAATTGAATGATGACCTGACTGGAAGATAGGCTAAAATGGAGACAAAATCAACCCTATCCCCTTCAGGGGTCACGATTCGGAGAACAGCATGACTTCAAACCCACAGGAAGTAATCCTTTACGCCCGTGTTTCAACCGAAGAACAAGCCTCGGACGAACACTTTTCCATCGAAGCCCAGCTTAATGAGATGAAAGAGTATGCCAGAGTTCGGGGTTGGGTCGTGAAGAACGAATTCATTGATGGCGGAGTGTCAGGCACCAGCATGGATCGCCCGCAGCTTGATGCGGCATTGACCGTGGTCAAGGCGCAAGAATGTGATGTGCTCCTGGTGCATGAACTGTCCAGACTGTCGCGCTCCTCGATTTATGAAACCTTCGAGGTGCTGGAGCTGTTGGGGAAAAATGGGGCTGGGTTTGCTTCGGTCAAAGAACCTGATTTTGATTTTGCGGATCCAAGTAGTCGTCTGTTCCTAACCATTCTGGCGGCTATGAATCAATATTATGTTGACCTGCTGCGCATGCACACCGCCAAGGCGAAACACGAGCGTGCCCGTCAGGGTTTGTATAATGCTTCCTTTGCGCCCTTTGGCTATACTCATATCGGTGGGCCGAAAGACCCACCTGAAATTCACGCAACGAATTCGCAAGCTGTTGTCATGGCGTTTGAAAATTACGCCATCGGTCGATACACTTATCAGGAAATCGCCGAAATCCTGAATACTGGCGACTATCGAACCAGTAAAGGCCGACGCTTCTCGAAGGACTCCATCGCTCAAATGCTGCGCAATCCGTTCTATATGGGCAAGGTCGTCTACCGCTCGCATCCGACCAACCAAACAGAACTCTTTGATGGACTGCATGCCCCGATTATTTCGGAAGAACTTTGGATGCGCTGCAAAATGGTGCGCGATTCGCATGGCTCTTCCTCCCGAGCGGTGCAAAAACCGTTCCGGGTCTATTTGCTCTCCCAACTGGCGCGTTGTGATGTCTGCCAGCGCAGTTTGCGATCACAGGGTGCGGATGCGGGCACCTACTACCGTGAAATGTCCTACCAGCGAGGTTACCTCGACTGTCCCCATCAGCGCTTGGGGACTCGCACAGAACTGGTGGATGCCTACATGGACGCGATCATCGAAGGGATCCAATTACCAGAAGATTGGCTGCAAGAAATTCGTCATCAGATTGGTGATGACGAAGAATTATCCAGTATTCGCAGAAAACGCCAGCAGTTGGAAGCCCAGCGCAAGCGTTTGAAACGACTATATATTGGCGGCGACTTCGAGGAGGATATTGATCTCTACAGAAGGGAATCGGAACGCATCCGGCGCGAACTGGATAATATCCCCACCTACGATCAATTGGATGGGCTGAAAAGTACGATCCAGGTAGTGAAAAGCTTGCATGAAACCTGGGGACGGGCGGAGCCCGCGGACCGGCGCGATTTATTACGTTTGATGCTTCGCAAGGTGTGGGTGGATGTGGTCGAAAACCGGTTGGTGGCCTTACAACCCAAGGCGTTCTTGTATCCCATATTTCGCAGCATGGAAATCATGGAAGAGCGTGAACTGGGCTATTTCGTCCCCCGCTGGAGTGAGAAACACGTTGATTTGTTGACCTTTCCCCAATTGGAGAGAATCACTCAGACTCCGGAACAGGGGGTGGCGCTACCCTTTGTGATCCACTCGCCTTTGGAGCCTAAAGCAGACAAACGAATTGCATCGGGTGTCAGTCAGGCGTTGAAGTTGCAGCGGAATACAGGTATCGCCGTTGAGACCATCTGCCAGGTAATCACCCCGCAGCGAATGGAACTGCCAATCGATCTGCGCCGCTGGCCAAAAGCCAACTATACTACTATCCCCTTCAAGGCACTCTTCGATCAGCCGCTTGAGCACATGGATGTTTTGATCACCCAATATCCGCTTTGGGATGGCATGCTCCCAAAGCAATCGCCCGAAGAACTGATTGCAGAAGTTTGGCAGCGGATGAAGCCGGGGGGCGTATGGTATCTTACCGATGTCCTTCCGCAGGATATGCCCGCGCATTGGGTGTATCGCTATTTCCCATCCGCATGGGAATGGGTCACCAGCCACACCTGGAATCTGTATATGCTTTACAACCGGCTCCGCAACCAGGGATTTGAGACGGATGTTAAACGGCACTTGTTCTATCAACCCATGGCGCTGCGCATAGCCAGTGGTGTTGGCAACACGCGCCCTGGGGTATTGGCACATCTCTCGGATACTCAATTTAATGAAGGCATGGGAGCCTTGCAGAGAGAAATGGAGCAAAAAGGCAGCGATTTCATCCTGGGGTCTGAATTCAATATTGTCGAAGCCTGGGCGCAGAAACCAATTTCAGAGGGGGAGTAGGGAGAACCATGGTCTTCAGCGCTCTAGAAGTCAATGCCTTTGCCAAATCTGCCGTGATGCACGCCAGTTATTCATTTCCTTAGAGGACAATCTATGAGCTACTGCATTTATGTGGGTAAGAATCTAAGCGAAGCTGGTCATGCGTTTTTGGCGGGATATGGGGATGAACCTTCGAGCCATTGGCTCGAGATTGTGCCATCACGAAGCCATCCAATTGGCACAATGATCACTGTAGGAGTCACCAATAAGGCCGATTTCCCAGGGGAACTTACCCAAATCCCACAAGTGGCAGAAACGGCCAAATATATGGCTACACACTACTCGTATTACAAAGGATTGCCAGCCCCGCTGATTAATGGCGGGATAAATGAACACCACGTAGCTGTTCGTGATGTTTGGTCTCCATCACGTCGAGAATTGCGGGAGATCACTCCGAAGAACCAAACAGGTCTTAATTACAGCGATTTAGCCCGAATTGTACTGGAAAGAGCCACAACTGCCCGGGAAGGCGTTGAAATCATCGGTGATCTGATTGGTCAGTATGGATATGCAACCTATGGGGGGAACTCACACATGATTGCTGATGCCAATGAAGGCTGGATTGTGATTGAATTTGCCGGGGGGCAAGGGCTGTGGGCGGCTGAAAGGCTGGGGCCAGACGACATCCGCGTCTCTCGGCCTGGCTATATTGGCGAAATACCACCAGATTATCCAGAAAACCCAAACTATCTTGGTTCAGCCAACCTGATTAATTTTGCGATTCAACAAGGGTGGTACCATCCCACAATGGGCGAGCCATTCAACATCAATCACGTTTATGGCGATGGGAAAATGGAATGGCCTGGGGTTGCCTGGATTTCCAATGAGTTATGGAAACGCGCTAATCGTTCCCCAAAACTCACTTTGCGCGACATGATGTGGGCATTACGCACACCCAAATTGACGGGTGACACGGCTGGGTATGGTCAGGTCGTTGAATTACGTCCGGATATTCATCCAGAGCTTGGCGTTCTCTGGCACGCACAAGGCCCTGCTATTTCAGCTCCCTTTGTGCCATTTTATTTGGGGGCTAGCGACATTCCACCCGAATTCAAAAAGCACCGCTACCTGACCGCGGATGAATCGGCTTTATTCATTTCTCCTGACTCAGATTCCCCAAAACAAAAATCATCTGTATCCCAATCGATCGAATCCACCCGTTCCGCATTTCGTGTCTTCAAGCGTCTTTTTTACCTTATAATGCAGCATCACGAAAAGTTCTTACCCGAAGTGACCGAGACTTTGGATGCCTTTGAAGCAAGGCTTATCCAGCAGCAACGAGGGATTGAAAAAACGGCCCTCACTTTGTACCAGGTTGGGGAAGTCGAATTGGCGCGCAATTATTTAACCTATTTCAGCCATACAGAAGCGATGCGATCTTTGCGCCTGGCGGAAGCACTATCGAATAGTATTGAAGCTCGCACAAAACTGTTATATGACCACGACGATCTATTGGGCTCTCCTTCACCAGATGTGTTGTGGTAATGTGAAACCATCAGATCGTACAGCCAAATGAAATAAATGGATTGTCGGATAGACTCTGTTTGCACTATTGCAAACTATAATTTGCGGTGATATACTCACTATCAAGTAGGTTAACATATGCCTAATGCTGTATCCTCCAAAACTGTCATTATCTACCGCGATGCGGCGGGCAAAGAGCCTTTTACCCATTGGATTAACGGCCTGAGCGACCCTGGCACCCGACGGCGAATTCTCAAACGTCTGTGGCGAGTTGAAAGCGGGAATTACGGTGATTATAAGATGGTAGGTGGAGGCGTACACGAACTACGCTTCTTCTTTGGCCCAGGCTATCGCGTATACTTTGGTGAGGACGGTGACAAAATCGTGGTCTTGCTAATCGGTGGCGATAAAAACAGCCAGCGTCGCGATATTCAACAAGCCCAATCTTATTGGAAGGAGTATTTGAGCCATGCCTGAGTACCGGACACTTAATGAAGTTAGTATTGATTATTTTTTCGATCACCCTGATGAAATTGAAGACTTTCTAAACGAAATCTTTGCTGATTACGCCCAGGATGGCGATTCGGCTACCTTGCTTTCGGCTTTGCGTGTAATCGCGCGTGTCAAAGGACTTTCCAATATGGCCGCCGAAATCGGTATGACCCGCCAAGGTTTGCAAAAAGCGCTCTCTGCAAAGGGTAACCCGCGATTGGATAATATCAATGCCATCATGCGAGCGATGGGCTATCAACTCATGCCTCACCGTTTGGAAGTGGCTGCCTGACACGCAAATGCTTCGAAATATGTAGGGGAATCACCTGGGGAAATACAAAATCAATATTGACTTCTTACACGGGGGGATGTACAATAATCTCAGTTTGGATTTGAGAGAAAATAAGGTCTTTTAAACGAAAAAAGCTGCACAAATGGTGCAGCCATCGCCTAGGTTGTCCTAAAAGCGTGTCCACGGGGGTCTGTGTGCCCTGAATTACTTCGGGTGGTGTCCACCCCCGTCGGGACCGCAGCTACATCTTTGTTTCCCATTTGGGAAATATTGATTCAGCAAAGGCGCGAACACAACTGTAGGTTGAATTGCCACAAATGTGTTGCCTTGCACGTAGGCTCTTTCGAGTACCAGTCGAAAGAGCCTTTTCTTTTTAATTTCCGACAATGCCTGCCAATCTCTCAATTGCTCAAGCACTTCGCTAACGGATGCAATCTTAGCATCAGTACCATAAAAAAGCAAGGTCTCCCGCACAAATTCACATTTCTCAATCTCGCGATCATACATCGCCTTGTCAATTTCGCCCGCCAGGAACAAAATATTGGCCCGCTCACGACGTTCCTGGGCCTCCTCCAACTGTAACTGCGAAGAGAGCATCCCTTCCGTAACTTCGGCTGAGAGCAGGGTTTTCTGCAATAGCCCGACCAGGCTGCGTTCCACATAAGATGCCTTCAGCGAGGGTTGCGAACAGTCATGAGTGCGTTCCACCTGGTGGGAGTCCCGATAAATTCGCCGGTTATTCAACGAACTGCCCCGAAAGCGTCCCCCACACGCCGCGCAATACAGCACACCGGTCAGCGGGTATAC
>Ga0233429_1002851_pt1 | contig 17282 bp, 14 predicted proteins | sample SI_118_April2016_3_FD_179879 | JGI IMG/M metagenome (GOLD analysis project Ga0233429, IMG submission 179879) | Seawater microbial communities from Saanich Inlet, British Columbia, Canada - SI_118_April2016_135_MG | ecosystem: Environmental > Aquatic > Marine > Inlet | place: Canada: British... | reverse complement strand
TTCTCGTTTCTCTTTTCGCCGATATCGATAGCGGCAAAAAAGCGACCCCGGTTGTTGCAATCAGAATTTGTAAAATTTGCGGGCAGGCTCCGCTAGAGTCATTTGCGTGCAAAATTCAGGTATAAACTTGATACGGTTTTCGTTCACCCCCTCTATACTCTGGAACGGCATTGGCATTTATCCATCGATAGTCCTCTTCATCTGGATTAAACACCCCCATTAACACATCTTTCACAGTTTCACCTGTTTTCAAAGCAACCATTGCGGGGTGAGTCTCTCCAGAAAAATCAGACCCATCTTCATGTATTGCCCTCCACTGTGGATCTAATGATGTCATGCCGGTCATTTGATCAAAAGTTAATCCTAAGATCTTTTCGGCAGATTTATTTGCTGATATTATTTGTCCTTCCACATTTTGATAGACTACACCCTGTGCCATCGTTTCAAAAAGATTGCGGTATGAAATATCACTCTTTCGAACAATTTGAGACATGAATATGCTCCTCCATATTATGATTCAATTCGAGTGAGCGCTCAACTTTGCAGAAAAGCAAATATCATGGAAACCGTGATTCATTGAGAAGACCACAATGGAACAATACTTGCCAAAGTGCTTGATGGTTAATACCAGTTAACAAACGTGGTTTACAATAGATGGAGTGCTGATTTCTTGAAATTATGTGGAATCCCGTTTGTAAAGCGGGGGCTGGATTCGAACCCCGCCAGACCACGGCGGGATTTCGGCTATGCTCAGCCTGTCGGAGAGAAACGCAGATCCCGTCGAATCCGACGGGGCGTGCTTGGTAAGAATCGTTTCACCGGAAAAAAGATGGCCGCCATCGTTGCGACCATTACGTGCATTCATTTTTGGTGCGCCCGGCAGGATTCGAACCTGCGGCCTACGGATTCGTAGTCGGGGTCAGGGCAAAAAACGACAAGTAAGAAACGGTAAAAAAAAGTAAGTTTATTCCCACAATATCAACTATTTAAAAGAATTGTTCCCTTTCGCTGATTTCACCTTTTTTACCTGTTTTTACCCGGTCTTGCCATAATTATGGCAAGATTATGGCAAAAATTTTCAGACTGATCCTGATAATTTCTCCGGCAGCAACTGTATCAATCCCCTCCCCTTTCCTTTCAGAATCCAATTCCAAGTCACTATATCATGAAGCCTATCGAATTGAAAACAATTCGAGACAAATCTGCCGAGGAAAGATAAGCGGTGCGAATAATCCTATCGGGCATTCCGTTCGACCCGATCCCGGATGCATGCAATCAACGTTTCAAGATCCTTTTGAACCAATTGTAATAAAAAATCGAGGTCCGTATCGGCATATCCAAGATCCGCTTGATCGTTTCAATGAGCTTTTCTTTGGTCATGTCACCTGAATAATTCAAATTATTTGATGCGTCAATATTATTTTGACATGATCTGTCACACACGTGTGGTATTTTACAGTTGACAATGACAGTAGAAGTGTATAGTATAAGTGTCATGAAAGATGATGATAAAAAATTCACGATCGATGATATTTGCGCTTTGGTTGAAATGAATAAGCGCAGGGTGAGGTTTTACATCCAAAAAGGGCTGGTGGATCGGCCTACGGGGACTGGAAAAGGGGCCTATTATACCCATGTTCATCTTGAGCAGCTATTGGCTATTCGCAAATGGAAGGATGCAGGACTTTCTTTAGAGCGTATTCAGGAGATATTAGGCAGCGAAAGAGGCGTTTTTCAGAATAAGAAGCCGCTGCCTCCGCCTCGTTTGAGAAAGCAGGGTTCTGTTGAAATATGGAGCCATCTTAACATCAGCGATGGTGTGGAGCTCCACATCGAACCCGGCCGATCCGGATTGAGCCCTGATCAGGTTCGCAACTTGTTTCGGGAGGTTATGGACTTGTATAGAAAAATGAGAGAGGAGGAACAGTAATATGTATAGAGGAATGACCGCACCGATTCTGGAGCCCATTGGAGAGGCTAAGGTTGCGCTCCAGTCGGTAAACGTTGAGGCAAAGATCGAAAACCTCCTGTGCGAAGTGACCATTAAGCAGATATACAGCAACTTGGAAAAAATAAACATCGAAGCTGTTTACACCTTTCCGCTTCCTCTCGGCGCTGTCCTGTTAGACATGACCATAAAAACAGAAACCAGGGAACTCAAAGGGGTCGTAATTGAAAAGACGGAAGCGGAGGATCGCTACGAAGACGCCATCACGGATGGTGACACCGCGATCATGCTGGAGCAGGTTGAACCCGGCCTCTACACCATGAACGTCGGTAACCTCCAACCCGAAGGTACCATTGAAATAACCATCACATATGCCGAGCTATTCAAATGGCGCGATAATTCTTTGAGATTTTTCCTGCCTACAACCATCGCCCCGCGTTACGGCGACCCCGAAAGCGTCGGCATTCAGCCGCACCAGACCCCTGAATACGATTTGATGGCGGATAACCCTTTTGCAATCACCATATCGGTTTTCGGTGAGTTGGCGGATTCGTCCTTCAAGAGTCCCTCCCACCGGCTTGATATAGAGAAACAAGGCGGAAAAACGACGATTTTGCTTAAAAAGGGTGAAGCCCTGATGGACCGGGATTTCGTCCTCAATATTTTCATGGAAACCGAGGAAAAAAGCCTTGCCCTCATGGACAGGGATATTGACGGCCATATCGTTCTGGCATCGTTTTATCCCAAATTCCCGGACGTATCGGTGAAAGAGCCCAGATGCATCACGATTGTCGTTGATTGCTCCGGATCAATGGGCGGCGATTCCATTGCGCAGGCCCGTAAAGCGCTATACGAAATTCTCGATCTTCTTCGTCCTGAAGACATGTTCAACGTGATCCGGTTTGGCAGCACCCATAAAAAACTGTTCCCGTCTCCGGTGAAGGTTAACGACGGCAACCTTAATAAGGCAAAAAACCTTTTGGAAATTTTGGATGCAGACATGGGCGGAACCGAAATTGGGCAGGCCGTCGCTGCAGCAATTAAGAGCAAATTGCCGGAAGGCATTTCGAAAGAGGTGTTGTTGATCACAGATGGTGAGGTGTGGGATTGGGAAAAAGTAACGACCATGGCGGCCAAATCCGGTTTCCGGTTTTTCACAGTGGGTGTTGGCAGTTCCGTGTCCGAGGCTTTTGTCCAGACGCTCGCCGATGACACCGGAGGTGCTTGTGAGTTGGTTTCGCCGCACGAGGACATGGCCGAAAAGATTGTTCGGCACTTCAAGCGAATATACTTTCCCAAGGCTGGGGACGTAAAAATCCTTTGGCCCAGTGAACCGGATAAAACCTTTCCGGAACATATTGGCTCCGTTTACGACGGGGATACACTGCACGTTTTCGCCCGATTTAAAGAAAAGACGGACGGTGATGTGGAACTGAAGGCCAAGCTGGAAAACGGCGAGACATTTACTCAAAAGCTAACGCTTCAGGTTAAAGCTCATACTGAAACCGGAACTGAATTGCCTGGAACGACAGCACGTATGGCCGCAGCCTGTGAGATCAGGGCGATGGTGGATTCCAAAGAAATTGCGGCATTGGGTGTAAAGTACCAGTTGATGTCTCGCTGGACAAACTACCTGGCAATCGACGTGAGAGCCGAGAATGAAAAAGCCGGGGACCTTCCGGCTTTTCGCAAAACACCCCAAATGCTTGCAGCAGGTTGGGGAGGCTCGGGAACCGTAGTGCAAGATATGGACATACAATACAGCCATGAGGCGCCGATGTTTTCAAGGCGCTCAATGGCAAATAATTCAGAGCCGATGGCCCAGTACAGCATAATGAGCATCGAAGATCTGGAACGAAGAAAACTTGACCGATTCATTGATCGCTTAAACAGGTTGCAGGCAGGGCTGTTTACACCGATTGCCGATATAACATCGATAAACGACATAGAGGCCCAGGGTGTTCCGGAAGGGATGGTTGAAACACTGACGGAACTGTTGGACACAGGCCTCGATGAACAAACCGTTGTGACCATTTTTCTCTACCTGCTCTCGCAGCAGAAACAAATCAAGAAGCGGCTTGACCGGTCGACCAAAAGAATTTTTTCGAAAGCCTTTAAGCAGTTGCCTGATGTCCCGGATGGAATGCGACAGCAGGTCAAAACGGCAATCGAAACGTACCTTCAGACAATCGGGAGTTGATAATGGCAAGCGAATGGTCACAGGATATTTACATAAAAGCCTACAGGTTTGCTGCTGAGGTCCACTGGAACAGAAAAAAGAAGCAGGTTGTCCCCGGTACGGATATCCCTTACCTGATGCATTTCAGCCTGGTTGCCATGGAGGTGATTGCAGCCCTGGATAAAGAACCCGGCTTGGACGGAAACCTCGCCGTCCAATGCGCACTGCTCCACGACACGATAGAAGATACAGATACAACCTACGATCAATTGGTTAGAAAATTCGGGTTTGAGGTTGCAGATGGCGTCTATGCACTCACCAAGGATGAATCGGTCGGTGCAGATCTATCGGAAGAGAAGCGGAAAAAACTCCAAATGGCAGACAGCCTCGAAAGGATCAGAAAACAACCGAAAGAGATCTGGATGGTGAAGATGGCTGATCGGATAACCAATCTGCAACCGCCCCCTTCTCATTGGACCCAGGATAAAATAATCAGATACCGTGAAGAGGCTGGTGAAATACACCAAGTCCTTAAGCAAGGCAGCCAGTACCTTGCAACCAGGCTTGAAGAAAAAAATGACAATTATTCTTGATAGTCGATCATGGTGAAACTTGAATTCTGAAAACGAATAAAAATAATCCATAATAAAGGAGGTCACTGATGCCGGCAAATGTAGGAGAGATGTTTTATTACGGTGATGTACCTTGGCACGGGCAAGGAAAAAAACTGGATCAACCGGCGAACTTGGAGGAAGCCATTCAGGCCGGAGGTTTGACTTGGGATGTGGACATGGTGCCGCTTTGCACCAAAGAAAACCCACCTTCTCCGGTAAAATCCCGCCTGGCCATTGTTCGTCAAGACCGGCCCAACGGACATCCGGAACGGGTTCTTGGGGTTGCCCATAGAGGTTTCAAACCTTTGCAAAACCGGGAAGGGATAAAAATATTTGATTCGATTTTCGGCAAAGGCAAAAGGGTCTATCACACCGGCGGGTATTTGGGTGCCGGCGAGGTCGTGTGGGTTATGGCCGAATTGCCGAAAAACATCAAGGTGACAGATAAGGATCAGGTTAAGACGTACTCTCTATTTACGAACAGCCACAACGGGTCCATCGCCATCGACTTTCGATTAACCACGGTGAGGGTCGTATGTCAAAATACCCTCTCGTTGGCCTTGAAGGAAAAAGACAAAAGAACCTTTTTCAAAAGAGCACACCAGGGAAGCTATGACGAGTTGAAGCAAGAGGTCGAATCGTTTTTTGCCGATACACTGAAGGCAGCCGATGATCTTGAAATCCAATTTAAAAAAATGCTGGACAGGAAATTCGACGACGATCTGATCAAAGCCTACATCGAAAATCTATTCCCCGAGCCGACAAGACCGGCCAGGGCCGATAGCGACAGCCGTGTCGAGAACCTATATCTGGCGCGTGTTAAAAAAACCAAAAAGGCTCGTGGCAAAATCAGCGATCTGAATTTAAACGGGAAAGGTTCGGATATAAAAGGTGTCAAAGGCTCACTGTGGGGTACTTTCAATGCAGTCCTGGAGTTCATCGATCATCACGAGAAGAATTCTGGAAACAATATTGCGTCGAATTTGTTCGGCACAGGCGCTGCTCTGAAAAGAAAAGCATACGATTCAGCTCTGGGCTATCTTTCATAGGATAAATAAATGGATATCGACAAAGTCAGAGGCCTGGTATTCGGTTTAGCGATAGGAGATGCGCTGGGCTACCCCACTGAATTTTTAACATTAGCCCGCATTAAGGCTGATTTCGCACCCAATGGTATAGAGGATTTTCCAAAATCACCAGCTCTTTTCACCGACGACACCCAGATGAGCATCGCTATCGCCGAGGCGTTGATAAAAGCCGGAAACCAGGACCTCGAAACGATCATGGAGGCAATCAAGGAAGAATTCATCAAATGGAGGCGTTCACCTGAAAACAACAGGGCACCGGGAAACGCCTGCCTTGCCGGTGTATCGAACATGGAACGCGGAGTCCACTGGTCCGAAAGCGGCGTGGCGGATTCGAAAGGGTGCGGGTCAGCAATGCGGGTGGCCCCGATAGGCTATGTTTATCAACATGATCCGGATAAACTAAAACTGGTGGCCCGTGCATCCGGGATTTGCACCCACGGGCACCGGACCGCCATTGCAGCAAGCATCGGAGCCGCCTACCTGGTGAAACTGGCTTTGGACGGCACCGATCCGGGGCGTATGATTCCCGAAACCCTGTCCTTTACCGCTGGAATATCCAGAGAGTTCGACACCGCTCTCTCCAAGGTATCAGAGTGCCTCGATTGGCCCAACGTAGAAGATGCATTGAAATATATTGGGGAGGGATGGATCGGCGAGGAAGCCGTTGCGTTAGCGCTTTATTGTTTTCTAAAACATCCCCACGATTACAAGAAGGCGGAATTGAGAGGCGCGAACACCAATGGGGACTCGGACTCTGTTGCGTGTATTGCCGGCGGTATCAGCGGGGCTTATCTCGGTATTGCTGCCATTCCCGACAAATGGGTCAGAAATATTGAAAAAACAAAATATCTTGAAGAGTTAGCGATTCATCTGGCTACTGCAAAAGGTACGGCGGGTTGAAAAATAAGACCGTGTTTTAAGTATAAACAGAAAATTTTGCACAATCTGCAATAAATATTTTGACAGGATCGATGTTTTGTTGCTAAATCAAGCACATGGCTAAACAGGATGAATCCACTTTCATTGAAGACCACGCCCAGGTTGATGCCTTGGAGGAATTTGCTCCAAGGATCAGAGAGATACTGCGGGGATTCAGAGATAAAAGGCAGCTATCGGCCATAGCCCAAAAACTCGGTTTTCACCAATCCCGGCTGACTGAAATGATAACCAAAAACGAAAAGGGTGAGTACAAAAAACGGATTACTCCTTATTACCTGGCCAGATTCATCGACAGCGGCATCATGGATGCTCGCAAGATACTGGCCGGACGAGATATTGATGAACTTCCGGATCGGGCAAGAATCTTTTTCAAAAGAATGATTCTTCCACCCAAAACGCTGGAACTGGTCATTGAAGCACAGCGTAGAGGCATTGATTTGGATCGAATTTTACAGGAGATGCTGTACCCCAATCCTGAAAGCTGATTTTTATAAATTTGCACATTAGGCAACAATAAAACGAATTGAAAGGATTTCTCACACGCCTGATATTAGTTCAGATGTTATATAGGTGAATGCCTGTTTAAACATGTGAACTGTTGAAATTAATACTATCAAAAGGAGCAGAGGATGGCCGGACTATTCCCCGAAGGGCTAACTGAAAAAGAGTTCAGCTTACTGACCCGATGCTCTAATGAAGTTTCAGACCTTACCCAGATAGAGCTTCTTAATTTGGCGGCACAGCACCTCGAAAAAATCCGCAGGGCGCATACCAGAAACATTTTCGTCAATTTCAATCTCGCCAAAGAAATAGTCAATACCTTCCAAGCCCTAAACGACCAATGGGAAAGCATCCCCGATCATTGCAAGCCGTGGCTCAAGGGAATGATCCGATATTTTTCGCTATCAACCGATCTTGAGTGCGATTTTACTTCTCCAATAGGTTTTGATGATGATGTGGAGATCATGAATGCCTGCCTGCGACTCGCGGGAAGAGAAGACCTCTGTCTCAATCCGGAGAAATTTGACGATGTATAAGAGCGATACCCCTCCAACTCCTGGTATCCGTATCCTGTGCCGTGACGCTGAATGGCTGGTAACACGCGTTGATGCCTTTGACTACGCCAATGAGTTTGCGATTCATTGTGTTGGCGTTGACGATCTGGTCCGTGGACACCAGAGCGTTTTTTTATCACAACTGGATACTGTTGAGCCTGTAGATCCCACTCAAACCCGCCTGATCAAAGATGAATCCAACGGGTATAAGCTTTCCAAGCTCTTTTTAGAAGCCCAATTGAGACAGGTTCCGGCAACGGGGATAGAGCCGGATCTGGACGGTATGGGTGTTTTTAGGCGTATGCCGTTTCAGAAAGAGACGGTTCGACGGGCTCTGTGCCAACTGCGTCCAAGGCTGCTTCTATCCGATGCCGTTGGGCTCGGCAAAACAATTCAGGTTGGAATGATATTAGCCGAGCTGATTCGGCGAGGACGGGCCAATCGGATTTTGGTTTTGGCCAAAAAATCCATGCTAACGCAGTTTCAGGCAGAATTGTGGGACCGGTTCAATATACCTCTGGTGCGGCTTGACTCGGTTGGAATTGCCAGGGTGCGTTTGCGTATTCCCGGCAATAAAAATCCCTTCGAAGTCTTTCACCGAGTCATTATCAGCATCGACACATTAAAGAATGTGGCCCGATATGAGCATTTTTTGAAAGATACCCGCTGGGATGTGGTCATCATCGACGAAGCTCACAACGTTGCCGGTGCGAGTATCCCCAATCGGCACTTGAGCTATCGCCTCGCACGCCTTTTGTCTCGACGCACAGACAGCATGCTGTTGACAACGGCAACTCCGCACAATGGAAAGAAAGAAACCTTCGGGCGACTCATATCCCTGCTTGATCCATCCGCTATTCCCGATCCAAACTTCAAAGAATACATCGCAGACGATATAAAAGAATTTTTCCTTATGCGCTTCAAAGAGGACATCCGTGAGGAAGCTTCCGGAATGCTGGCCGATCGGGTTGTCGTACCCCCGGCTCATACCACAGCCGATGCCACAAAGACAGAAGAGGATGCCTATCAGGTGCTGGCCGAGTTGCGCCAGGCGCTTAAAGAAGAGGACTTGAACGAACAGAGCGTTAAGAACAAACGCAAACACACTGCATTGCTGCAGTACGGCTTTTACAAATTATTCCTGTCCAGCCCGGAGGCCTGCTATCATACGGTTGCCAATAGGCTCGAAAAACTGAAGCATGAAGATACAAGCCAGGTTGAAGTTCCCGCACTTCAAAAACTGGCTGACCGCCTTAAAAATCTGACCCTCAAGGATACGGCTCGATATCAGATATTTAAAAAACAATTGAGCAATATGGCATGGGACGGTACAGCCAAAAGCCCTCGTATTTTGGTATTCACCGAGTACCTGCGCACCCAGGAAGCACTTGCCCACGCCCTGGCCAAGGATTTCAATATCGATTACAGCGAAAAGTTTGAAGACCAGGCCCAGCAGACCATCGCCGTCATTCATGGATCGACACCGGATACACACCTGATGAAAACGGTTGAAGCCTTTGCCACCGGATCGTCCCCATTGCGGATCATGATCGCTACGGATGTTGCATCCGAGGGCATCAACCTGCACCATGAATGCCATAACATCATTCATTATGACCTTCCCTGGTCGATCATTACCCTGATCCAGAGAAACGGGCGGATCGACAGGCTTGGTCAAGAAAAGAACCCGATTCTGCGCTATCTGCTGGTCAATACGGAACAGGGGCTCTTAAAGGGTGACCAAGCCATTTTCAAGCGCCTGATAGACAAGGTGGAAGAGATCAACCGACTCCGGATGTCCGGCGAAAGCGTTCTTCAGCTTTATGATCCCAAGGCAGAGGAAGAATATGTCGCCAGTCAGGGCATTCTTACCGGTAATACGGATGTTCTGGAAAAGCCGGCATCCAAGGCAGCAAACCCGGAGGCCCTGGAGGTGGCTGCCATGGAAATCTTGCTGACTGATGCCAATCAGTCCGGGCATGACGATTTCATGGATTTTTTGATGGGTGGGCACGATAATCCGGAGCCTTCCGATCCGGCCCCAGATATAGAAAAAAATATTTCCGGCAGGTTTCGATTGTTTACAGATCGTAACTTTCTGGTTACCGGGTACCATTTTTTACGGGAAAAAAATGCGGATTATCTGGCTTTAAAAGAAACGGAAAAATTTGTCATTCTCAACGCCCCGGAGAACCTGAAACGGCGGCTGGGTAAATCCGGCTCCGGGTCGGATGTCATTTTCGGAGCCACTGCCATACCCATGGAATCCTGGCCGGAGAACGATCAATTCCGGCTTACGGAAGATCCGGATCACGTGGATCTGGCCATCAAGGCAGCGCGTAACGAGTCCGGCTACTGGTCAAAAGAGCTTTTGTGCAGTGAGCAGCACCCCATCCTTAAATGGCTGACGGAGCGCCTGTTGATGTCCGTTGATCGCGGGGAGGCACCCATTATCTTGTCTCCCCACCTAAAGCCCGGTGAACTGTGCTTTTGTTTCATAGGACAGGTCAGCTCAAAAAGTGGCACTCCACTGATTGTGGATGGCCACGCGATTTCTTTCTTCAAAAGCTCAAACGGCAACCCTAAAAGGCAACCGCTCAAACAGGCACTGGATGCGGTAAAGTTCGACCAACTCACTTAACCGCATACAATTATATTCAGTCAGCTTCACTGTCTAAATAGGCTTTTACAGTTTTTATGTGGTATATTAAAAATAACACGATCAAAATTTCAACAATAATTCCGCCCCATTTCTTCACCAGATCTATCTGAATGTACTGATTGATATAATTTAAAATATTATTACCGATCAGGGCATATATGACAATTGAGCTCAAAGTCCGGCTAAATACGATTAGAAAATTATTAATTGCTCGGTAATTGAGAAGATATTTAACCTCTTGATATAACAGGATCCAACTGAGTATTGTAACAATAGGTATTTTTAATTGAAATCAGAATGATAGCGGGTTTTGAATCATAAGGTAAGAATGTAGAACTTTCTAAGACCGATAGGCAGAGCAGATAATTATGTATGAAAAGCCGACATACCACCAACTGGAGCAGCGGGTTCGGGAATTAGATAAAGCCGAATCCGAACGTAAGCAGGGGACTGACGCACTATTTTCAAACGCAAATTATACATTGCTACGCATGGCCGGTAAAACTGCAAGATTCGGGGGCTGGAGCGCTGACCTGCGGACCAATATCGTCACATGGTCGGATGTTGTTGCGGATATACATGGAATGCCCAAAGGCTATTCTCCACTTGTGGAAGAGGGAATTAGATTTTATGCTCCCGAATGGCGGGAGAAGATCACGCAGGTCTTCACGGACTGTGCAGAAAATGGCGTTTCTTATGATGAAGAAATGGAGATTATCACCCAAAAAGGAGAACGTGTCTGGGTTCGAACCGCAGGTGTGGGTATCAAGGATGAGCACGGAAAAATAGTGAAGGTGCAGGGTTCTTTTCAGGACATCACAAACTTTAAACAAATCAAGGAGGCGCTGAGGGAGACTTCCGAGAATTTACAGGCCATTCTTAACCACAGTCCGCTGCTGATTAGCGAATTTGACGTTGAAGGCCGCTATTTGCTTGTCAATATAGCAACCGCAAGCATGTTTAATCTGGCCCCATCTGAAATGGTTGGCAAGACATTTGGCGATCTATTGCCGCCGGACATTTTCAGACTGTTCATGGAGCGAATCAGCCAGGTAACAGCGATACGCCGGCCGATAATCGTGGATGACCATGTGCGCTTGCAGGAAAGTGAACATTATTTTATCACAACACTTTTCCCCTTATTCGATCCTTCCGGAAAGTTACGGAGCATCGGCGCCATTGCACATGACATCACCGAACATAAGAAGACCCAGGACTTATTGCGCGTGAGTGAAGAGCGTTACCGCAGCTTTGTCCAGCATACTTCCGAAGGGGTGTACATGCTGGCGTTGGACAAGCCGATTGATGTTGCCCTGCCCTCGGAAGAGCAGGTGGACGCCCTTTATGAGCGTGCCCATATTGCCGAATGCAACGACGCCTTCGCTCGAATGTACGGTCTCACTATCGGGACCGAGTTGATTGGTCAACACTTGATTCAATTTCACGGCGGCAGAGATCATCCGATAAACCGTGCAGAAGTGAGAAAATTTGTCGAGTCTGGTTATCATATCACGGACGAAGAAACCCGGGAGATCGGACAGGACGGTGCGGTGAGATGGTTCTCCAACACAACGATGGGTATTGTGGAGGATGGCTTTCTTTTGCGGATGTGGGGGACACAGACGGACATCACAGACCGAATAAGAGCAACTCAGACAATTGCAGAGAGCGAACTGCGGTACCGGAGCATTGTCAGTGCCTTGCCCGATCTCCTCTTCCGAATAGATTCCGAAATGCGTTTCACGGACGTACAGACGAGGATGCCGGAAATGCTTCTTGCTCCGGCAGATCAGATTGTTGGAAAGACTGTTTGGGACATTCTGCCGCCAGATATCGTAGAGCTGACCCGTGAGAAATTCCAAGCCGTGATTGAGACCGGTGATATGCAGATCTACAATTACGGCCTCGACATGAGGGGCGAAAGAAAGGAATGCGAGACCCGCATGGTGCCTTTCAGAGACGGGGAAGTTCTTGCCATTGTGAGGGATATCACGGAACGTGATAAACTCCAAAAAAATCTGATGGAAACCGTGGATCGGGAGCAGAAAAAGCTGGCCCAGGAACTGCATGATGGGTTGTGCCAGGATCTGAAGGGGCTGGAGATCGAGGCGGCGCTACTTGAGGATATGGTTGCAGGCCGGGATGCGGCGGCGGCGGAACTGGCGGCTTCGGTGGGAAAACAAGTGAACCTTGCGGTACGAAAGGCCTACGCTGTTGCGCGCGGCATGCTTCCCGTCGAGCTGGATGCTGAAAGTTTCAGCACCGCACTCTCAGAGCTTGGCGTACAGATGGAGAGGAAGACAATCGCGCGCATGGCCATATCCATCCAAAAGGACCTTATACCGCCCGACAGTCTTCATGTACGGCATCTTTACAGAATAGCTCAGGAAGCTCTGAGCAACGCCTTACGTCACGCAAACGCAAGCGAGATTGAGCTGTGCTGGCGCAGAGAAGGCGGGAATTCGATCCTCCTGATCCGCGACAATGGAACAGGGCTGAATAACGAGCAGACGGATCAACCGAAGGGGCTGGGATTGGCGGTCATGCGTACCCGCGCACAGTCCATTGGCGCAAGCTTCCATATCCGGAGCCGGGTGGGAAACGGAACGGAAGTGCGCGTGATGCTGAATGCAAAGAATGGTATCCAAAATGGAGAACAATAAATTGGTTCCTCGCTGTTTCGAGTGGGTAACCCCTTGATTACTTAATCAAGAAAGTGATAGTTCGCATCTTATTATGAGAGATACTGAATTATTTCAAATGGCCCTTGGTTTGACACCTCCATGGCAGGTGTCCGCATCCGAATTTAATCCCGATACAAAGCGCTTGGACATCCGACTTGATTTTCCCAGAGGAAGCACCTTCCCCTGCCCGATATGTGAACAGGCTGGTTTAAAAGCCTATGACACAGCAGAGAAAACCTGGCGACACCTCAATTTTTTTGAACATGAAGCTTACCTGACCGCCAGGGTGCCAAGGACAATGTGCGACAAGTGTGGAACCCACTTGGTTAATGTTCCCTGGGCCAGGCCTGACAGTGGCTTTACCCTGTTGTTTGAGGCCATGATTATGACACTGGCCAAATCCATGCCGGTAAAAACCATAGCCAAGTTCGTCAAAGAACACGACACTCGGTTATGGCGTGTCCTATACCACTACGTGGATGATGCCCGAGAAAAAGCCGATCACAGCCAGGTCAAGCAAGTCGGCATGGATGAGACCTCCCGTCGGCGCGGTCACAAGTATGTGAGTCTGTTTGTGGACCTTGATGGCCCCAGAGTTCTGTTTGCCACTGATGGCAAAGACGCCTCTACGGTCAAACGTTTTAAACGGGACCTGATCGATCACGGTGGTGACCCTGGCGCCATTGAGGAAATGTGTTGCGACATGTCCCCAGCATTTATTAGCGGCGTTGAGAATCAATTCCCCAAGGCCCAGCTGACCTTTGATAAGTTCCACGTGATGAAAATTATCAATGATGCCGTTGACCAAGTTCGCCGAGAAGAAATCAAGGAGCGCCCCGAACTGACGGGAAGCCGTTACATCTGGCTAAAAAATCAAAAAAACCTCAAAGTGTCACAGAGCGAATTACTTGAACAATTGACGATCAAAAGGCTTAACCTCAAAACAAGCCGTGCCTACCACATCCGCCTCAACTTCCAGGAACTGTACCAGCAGCCTGCTGGGGAAGCTGAAGGCTTTTTGAAGAAGTGGTATTTCTGGGCAACTCATAGTCGTTTGGAGCCCATCAAAGAGGCGGCTTACACGATAAAGCGCCACTGGGATGGAGTGTTGCGCTGGTTTCAGTCAAAAATCAACAACGGCATCCTGGAAGGGATAAACAGCCTGATCCAGGCGGCCAAGGCCAGGGCTCGAGGCTACCGCAGTAAACGAAATCTTATTACTATGATTTATCTCATCGCGGGTAAGCTGGATTTTGATTTACCCACATGAAACAGCGAGGAGCCACTTTTGTTTTCGAGCGCTTCAACCAAATGGCGGTTATAATCGCCCTGTTTTACCGACTCGATTGAAATAAATAGATTGTAGAAAATTTCATAAATTCCCGCTTTCTGTGTGTCTCCGCCGATAATAAAATGTGCCTCCAGATTATGCTCAAAAGTTTCATAATAGCCCTTAAGTCTCGCGAACTCCGCCATCTGTTGAGTCAGCGGAGAGATATGGTCTGCAAATTCCTTCGATTTATGAAATTCCAAAAACCCGATAAGACCATTCCGATTGCAAGAGCGACTATTATTCCGGAGTTTAATAATATCTTTTTTGTTATGGAGGTCCGTTTCATTTATCTTCTTTATAGATCTGAGCATTTTTCAAAATTTTTACATCAAATGCAATGTCGAGTTTTTCAGCAAGGTCCAGATTGAGTATTATTTTCCCCTCTTTATTCCGTGTCTCCGGAATATCCGAGGGCGATTTGCCGCCGATGATTTCAAGCGCTGTTTCAGCAGCCCATTGGCCATATTCGCTTTGGACTTTTGTCAAACCGAATACCGAACAACACATCACAGACTTGTTTACCGTTCCAATCGGAACCTTGATATTATTGAGGGCAAACGTTGCGGCCTCAGAATCATTCCAGTCTTTCATCCCGGAAAGCATACCGCTGTGAATTATCAGATCGGCTTCGGTCTGCAATTTTAAAAATGTATTTTGCCATTCTTTAAAATCGGAAACATAATGGGTCGACATGTCGATTCCCAGAATATCTTTATAGGCTTTTGTCTCTTTTCTTGCCGTGAAAGTATCATATCCCAACCAGGCGATCCGGTCACCGGCTGCATATTTTTTGGTATAATCGATCATCTGCAGAACCAATGCCACAGAAACCATCCCGGTGGTATTTGAATAGGGAGCACCGTACAATGACGCATCCCAGTCGATGCCGGCAAAGACAACCGGAAGTCCGGCATCCTTGAAATACGGCATGATAAGATATTTAAATGCATTGTCGTCAACGGTGATGACAACATCCGGTTTGTAGTCTTCAATGGTATCTTTTGCCTTTAATGCCGATTTTTTCTTGAAATCTTCACCCGTGTTTCTCTTTGTATCCATATAGATCGTTTTATATTCAACATCTGTATTCTGAAAGACACGCTCAAGTCCGTTGTTTTTTTCAATAACGCCCTTTATTTCCGGATGATATGAATGAACAATAAGAACTTTCCTGCCTGCATAAGTTGTTTTTTCTGCCGCTTCCTTCTGTTTTTTTTCGCAACCCGATATGGTTAAAAATAAGCCCGCGATAAACAGTATTATCAGCTGTTTCATGCTCCTTCCTCATATAAAACGGGTGATAAAAATTTAAACACTTCTCCACTATCCGGAGAAAAGGGTTCCCCGCAAAGGCCAACGGGATCTTCGACAAGGATTCAATCTTTCGTTTCCAGTTATGATTTTAAGTGAAACTAATACACTATTTTTTATATAATTTAAATAGGCCGGAGTTGGAAACCTCTATTATGACCAGGTTTGGGGTCTGGACAACTATCAGACGGGATCCATTACACTGCCACCGGCATAAACACTGATACCCGGAGGTTAAAAAAAGAGCGCATCCGGAAATCGCACCATCATCAGCTTGGCAAAAAAGAGATAAAACAGAATCGTCAGGGAAATTGCAAATGCCAGATTCCCCGGAATTGCCTTTTTCCAGTGCTCACCGGACAGCACCAGGGTAATGGCCGAAGATACCAAAAAGGTAGAGGTGAAAAATCCGATGTGAAAAATCCCGATGACATAGAGGATAAAAATGGTAACCACCACCATCCATTTACCCAGCGGCACATCCTTAAAAACGTGTATGGTCTCCTTGCTGCCGCTTTTGAGCAATGCCCGGAAAAAGAGGATTGCGCTGCAGAATATCATGCCGTAAAGCAGGATGCCGGGGAAGATATAGCCTTCCCGCGGAATATCTTGGAGTTGACCCAGAAGGAAAACAGATCCTAACGAGATCAGCGCAGCAATAATAAAGTCAGCGGTGCGGGCATTCATTTCGGAATATCCTCCTTCTTCTTCTTCTTTTCCTGGTATAAGGAGTAAATCAGAGAGGCGATGGTCAACGCAATAAGGATCATGCTCGGCGGCCGGTTGAAAAAATAGAGCCATGCAGACCCTTTTGCCGCACCGATGATAAGACTCAGCTTAAATCCCTCTTCAGCCATGGTGCCTAAAATAAGACCGAGGGCCACCGGGGCGACGCCGAATCCGAAGCGGATCAGAAAGAAACCGAGAATTCCGGCGGTCATCATCGTGATGACATCGATGCTTGCACTGCGAATGGCGTAGGCGCCCACCGTTGCCAGACAAAATATGGCTGCGGCCACGAATTTGCGGGGCACCTGGAGCACCCTTACAAATCCCCGGACCAGAAATGAGCCCAGGATGAGGATAAGGATATTTGAAACGAAAAGGCCGATCATATAGGTAAAAACCACGTTTCCATGCTGGGCAAACAGCTTAAACCCCGGCTGCAGCCCGTGGACCATGAGCGCTCCTAACAGCACAGCCGCCGGCGGGCTTCCCGGGATCCCCAGGGTCAACAGCGGGATCTGGGCACCCCCCACAACGGCGTTGTTGCACGCCTCCGGTGCGATGATGCCTTCATAGATCCCGGTTCCGTACTCCTCCGGGTTTTTTGAAAATCGTTTGGCCTCATTATAGGCGATAAAGGTTGCGACGTTTCCACCGGCACCGGGCATGATACCGACAACCAGCCCCACAAAACAGGACTGAATCAGTACGCGAAAATGTTTTAAAACTATCCGGAAGGTCTT
>Ga0233429_1002847_pt1 | contig 17291 bp, 14 predicted proteins | sample SI_118_April2016_3_FD_179879 | JGI IMG/M metagenome (GOLD analysis project Ga0233429, IMG submission 179879) | Seawater microbial communities from Saanich Inlet, British Columbia, Canada - SI_118_April2016_135_MG | ecosystem: Environmental > Aquatic > Marine > Inlet | place: Canada: British... | reverse complement strand
GTTAATTGGAATCGTGGGAAAACCATCATCAGGAAAATCAACTTTCTTTAAAGCAATGACTCTAGCAGATATAGACATAGCTAATTACCCATTCACAACAATAAAACCAAATAGGGGAGCAGGACATGTAAAAATAAAAGATATCGCTCAAGAACATGGAAAACCATCAAACCCGAGAGAAGGTTTCACTATAGATAAATTTAGATTTGTTCCAGTTGAATTGTTAGATGTAGCCGGTTTAGTTCCGGGAGCACATGAAGGCAAAGGAATGGGCTCACAATTTTTAGATGACTTAAACCAAGCAGATGCATTAATCCATGTAGTTGATATTTCTGGTTCAACAAACGAAAAAGGAGAACCAGTTCCAACATTATCTTATAGTCCATCAAATGATGTTAGATTCCTAGAATTCGAATTAGACATGTGGTATCTAAGAATCTTAAAAAAAGGATGGGAAAAATTCTCAAGAACTGTACAACAAGAACATTTGGAAATCTCAAAAGCATTAGCAAAACAATTATCTGGTTTAAGAGTAACTGAAGATATGGTTAAAAAATATGCAAAAGATCTACCAGAAAATCCTACTTCCTGGTCAGAAGAAGAAATGTTTAAACTTGCTTCAAAATTAAGAGCAGAAACAAAACCAATGATTATAGCAGCAAATAAAATAGATATTCCCGGTTCTGAAGAAAACTATGAACAACTAAAAAAAGAATTTCCAAATCATATAATTTTTCCTTGTTCAGCAGAATCAGAATTAGCATTAAAAGAAGCAGCAAAAAAAGAAATGATTCATTACATTCCCGGAGAAAATCATTTTGAAATAAAAAAAGACTTAACTAAAGAACAAACTAAGGGTCTAGAATTAATAAAAAATAATGTACTTTCTAATTTTAATTTTACAGGAGTGCAAAAAATAATAGACACTGCAGTATTTGATTTACTAAACAGAATAGCAATCCATCCTGGCGGAGTAAACAAACTCGAAGACTCGGATGGAAATGTTCTTCCGGATTGTTTTTTAATGAAAGAGGGAACAACCGCATTAGAATTCGCTTTTAGATTACATACAGATTTTGGAAACAAATTCATAAGAGCAATAGACGTAAAAACAAAAAGAACAATAGGAAAAGATCATCAACTAGCACACTTGGACATTATAGAATTAATTTTAGGAAAATAATTATTTCTTATTAGAAACAGTTGCTTTAATAAAAATAACAAAAACTAATGAGGCCCACAAAATATTCTTATCAAAAAAATTATTTCTTAAATCCTTTCAAAGGTTTTCTTTTAGTAAAAATCTGCATATAAACTAAAATTAATAAAATCAAAACTAACGTACTAATTCCAGGATTTCCACCAATAGCTTCAGTAATTGCTGCACCTGTTATGCCTAAAAGCCCAGTATTTTGCTCTACAGGAACATCTAATTCACTTCTTCCTTTATTCAAATTATCCTTTTCTGGTTCTTCTAAATCAAAAGGTAAAGGTTCCTCAAAAATAGGAGGCAAGCTACTAGAATGACTTCCACTACTTCCGCCAGGATTATTATTATTATTATTTTCTATAGTAGGATATAATAACTCTTTGCACCAATCTTCATCACCATAGTTATCTCCAAATATTGCAAAATCTTCTATATTGATAGCATCATCACCATTCAAATCAAACCGAGAATCATAATTTTCATCCCCTAATACCGAATTATATGAATCTTCAAATAAAGAAAAAACATCCAAGCAATATCCTTCTTCTACAGGTTCTATCTGCTCCTGGCACCATGTTTGATTATTATAAAACGGAGCGAACATTGCAAAGTCAACTATATTGATAAATCCATCTCCATTCAAATCAAAAATTGCCCTATACTCATCGTCTCCAACTTCTGTATTGTATGCATCCTTAAACATATCAAACATTGTTGAACAATAATTTATAATTTCAAAAGTTTCTTCTTCTGAGCTAAACTCATAAGTGTCTTCTCCTTCTGCTACTGCAACAACTTTAACTGAATAATTTCCACCAGGCATATCAGTTGGTGTATGCCAGTTTATTGAATAAAATAAATTTCCTTGATTGTAACCATAACCATATCCAAAGTCATATCCGTAACCATATCCGTAACTATATCCATAACCATACCCTTGTGGGGCATCTACATAAAAATTAACTTCAACATCTAAATCACATTCAAGAATTCCTGTATCATGAGTATATTTACAAGTTTCTGTAAAACCATCTGGACCTTCAAAGATAATATTTGTATAAGTTATTGGAACATATGCATCTTGATCTTCAATTTTAACTTCTGCCACAAAAATTACATCTTCTCCAGCAACAGCATTATTTGGTTCTGTAATAATATTAACCTGAACAGCTTGTGCAGGTCCAATTAAAATTAATGTAGTAATAATCAAGAATGTAAACATAACACTTAAACTTCTTCTTTTCTGTTGATTCATTGCAATTTTTACGTTCATCTTATTTATTTAAACATTCCTATTTATTTTTTTATTACTACTTGTTTAGGGTGATAAAGGTAAGGTTTATAAAGGTTGTGATTTCTTTAAGATTTGGTTTAAAATGGTAAAATTAGTAGTAATGATCCCTGCTTACAATGAAGAATCAACGATTTCGGGGGTTATTAAAAAAATTCCTAAAGAATTTAAAGGAATAGACGAAATTAAAATTTTAGTAGCAGATGATGGTTCTACAGATAAAACAATCGAAGTTTCCAAAAAATCTGGTGCAGATTATATTGCTGGTTCACATAGAAACCAAGGTCTTGGTCGTAATTTCAAAAAAGGATTAGAAGCATGCCTAAAATTAAAAGCAGATATAATCGTAAATATTGATGCAGACGGACAATTTAATCCCTTAGATATTCCTAAACTGATTAAACCAATCTTAAATAATAAAGCAGATATGGTTACTGCCTCAAGATTTGCTAACGGGACTTATGCTAAATCAGTTCCATTAGTAAAAAGAATTGGTAATTGGGGTTTTTCAAAATTAGTTAGTCATATCTCTGGAGAGAAATTCTCAGACACTCAATGTGGTTTTCGTGCATATTCTCGTGAAGCAGCCTTACGTTTAAATTTATACAGCAAATTTACTTATACACAAGAAGTCTTTATTGATTTAGTTTCAAAAGGTATGAAGATTAAGGCAGTACCTATGCAAGTAAAGTATTTTAGTAAGAGAAAATCTCATATTTCTGGGAAGTTAATTTCTTATGGATTTAAATCATTAGGTATAATCGCTAATGCCTCTAGAGATACTAGGCCCATGGATTTCTTTGGTCGCCCAGGGTTTACTTTATTTGGTTTGGGTTTTATAGGAGGGGTGGCCTCATTCATTTATTGGATAACTCACTTAATGACAACTCCAATCAAAACATTGTTTAGCGTTTCTGTATTCTTTATGACACTAGGATTATCATTAATTATATTTGGTTTATTGGCAGATATTATGAGACGTATAAAATTAACGCAAGAGGAGATACTTTATAAGTTAAAAAAGAAGGAGTATAGTTAGGATGGAAATTTCTATGTTAAGTACCTTGCCTCCAATTAAAGGACTTAGCCATTACACCTTGCCATTAGTAGAAGATTTATCAAAAAATTGTAAAATAGATTTTTATGGATTCAAAAGCTTATACCCAGAACACTTATACCCTGGAGGAACAAAAACAAATGAAGAAGAACCAAAATTTAAAAATTTAAAAATAATTAATTCTTTAACCTGGTATAACCCATTCTCTTGGATTAAAACTGGTTTTTCTATCAAAACAAAAATAATACATGTCCAATGGTGGAGTTGGGTTCTTGCACCGATTTATTTAGGAGTATTGGGAATTGCAAAATTAAGAAAAAAAAAGATATTAATGACTATTCATAATGTACAACCCCATGAAAGGTCCATAATCAAAGATCTTTTGAACAAATCAGTGCTAAAATTAGCAAACGAATATATTGTACACTCAGAATCAAACAAAAAATTATTATCTAAAACAACAAATAAAAAAATAACTGTGATTCCTCACGGGCTAATAAGAATAAAAGAATCTAAAAAAGATAAGAAAGAACTAATAGAAAAATACGGCCTTACCAATAAAGATAAAATATTATTATTTTTTGGCAATATTAGAGATTATAAGGGATTAGATATATTACTAAAATCAATAAACGAAATTAATGATAAAAATTTAAAACTTATAATTGCAGGAAAACCTTGGAAGAATTTTGAAAAATATAATCTCTTAATCTCAAAATTAAATTTGAATAAAAAAGTTAAATTATTCTTAGATTTCAACTCAAACGAAAAAGTCGCAGAATTATTTAAAGTATCAGACCTTATTGTATTACCTTATAAAAATTTCGAAGCATCCAGCGGGGCTGGAACAGTTGCATTAAATTTCAAAAAACCCCTAATAGTCACAGAGGTAGGAGGATTACCAGAATTAGTGTTAGATAAAAATACAATAGCAAAACCAAATAACAAAAAATCTCTAACGGAAAGTATTTTATATGGACTATCAAATTTAAAAAAATTAGAGCAAGATTCAAAAATAAAAAGAGAAGAATTTTCACAAGAAAACATTTCAAAAAAATTGATGGAAGTGTATAATCAATGAAACTACCAAAAGTAGCGATAATTATAATAAATTGGAATGGAATAAATGATACTATTGAATGTTTAGAATCCCTCAAAAAAATAAAATATAAAAAATTTAAAATAATCTTAATAGATAATAATTCAAAAAATAATGAAGCTGAAAAAATAAAAAAAAAGTTTCCAAATGTTACTCTAATAAAAAATAATAAAAACGAAGGATTTTGCAAAGCAAATAACGCAGGGATTGGATTAAGTTTAAAATATAATTTTGATTATATTCTTTTGTTAAATAATGATACAATAGTTAAAAAAAACTTTTTAAATATTCTTATAGCCACCATGGAAAAAGATAAAAATATTGGAGCATCCTCTCCAAAGATACTTTATCCAAATTCTGAAAAAATATGGTCTATGGGGGGGAAAAATTTAGATACATTGGGAATCTCTGTAATGATAGGAAAAGGAAAAAAGGAAAATAAGTATAAAAAAATTGTTTATCCAGATTTTTTAACTGGATGTGCAATGTTAATAAGAGTAGATTTAATAAAAAAAATAGGAAATCTCGATGAAAAATATTTCGCTTACTATGAAGATGTAGATTATAGCAAAAGAATAAAAAAAGAGGGATACAAAATAGTTACTCAACCAAAAAGTATAATCTTTCACAAAAAGTCTGCATCGGCAGGAATAAGGGGGTCTAATAAAATATCAAAGATTCAAGCATATCTTCAAATGAGAAACTCTCTATATCTCTTAAGGAAACACAATCCAAGATTATTTTATCTTAAAGCAATGTTAATTATTCTTTTTAAAGGAGGAACCCTATTTCTAAAATCAGAAAATTTCAATTGTACAAAGAGTATATATCAAGGGATAAAAGATGGACTTAGGAAATAAGAAAATAATTTTAATTTTAATCATCGTAGCAATAATTCTATATCTTGCATCTTTTCAAATGCATAAGGATTCACATTTTAATTCTCCAGATGAAAATGGAGTATTATACCTCTCATCACTGTATTCCAATTCAGGAGAATTTCATTATAAAAATGAATTAAATGAAAATTTAACTTATAAAATAATAAATCCAAGGGGAATGTTTTATTATAATAATAAAACAGTTTCCGCATTTGCAGTTGGACAACCCCTGATAATATCAAGCATCATTAGTTTAGAGATAGAAGAAATATTAAATATATTCTCCCTTATAATCTTTATACCTTTTGTACTTTTTCTATTTCTTTTTCTTGAGAAACTATATGGAAAAAAGATTGCACTGATCACATGCTCAATTTTATTATTTTTGGCTCCAATCTGGAGAATGGTTTCTTTTCCAATGTTAACTGAAACATTAACAGTTATGTTTTATTTAGGTTTTTTGTATTATCTCAGTAAAACAATAGATAATCAAAATACAAAATATTTTATATTAACAGGATTATTTTCAGGATTAAGTTTTTTAGTAAATTATCGTAGCATTTTTTTAGTTATCGCTACATCAATAGCATTTATATTAATTAATAAAGAAAAAAAGATTTTTAAAAAGGTTTTTAATTTAAAAAATATCATATCTTTCTTAATTCCATTTTTAATTGTAATATTCGTCCTTCTTTATACAAATAACAATTTATATGGGGACCCATTTACCACAGGTTATTCCGCCCAATCACAATATGCGAGCTCAATTGGAGGGATAGAATTGCCTCTTTTCTATATGGATTTTGAAAAAATGGAATCTAATATAACCCAGTATATATTTTTTATTCCATTTTTAACATTAACCACAATTTTAGGTTTTTTAACCTATTCAAAAAGAGAATACACTAGAAAATTTTTAATATATACCATTCTAATTTTTTTAATTCCGGTTATAATTTATTTTAGCAATATCGCTAGTTTTGCATCTACATTCTTTTCATTAGCTTCTTCATATTTTAGGTATATTTTTGCACTGATATCTATCTCAATCGTTGGATTTACTTTATTTTTAAAAAGTCCTAATATCAATTTCAAAATAAAAGTATTGCTTCTCACCGTATTAATAACAACAAGTTGTATTATGATATCAAACTCGGATGGGGGAATAAATTACAACTCAGAATATCAAAAAAGGGCACAGGCAGATGAAAAGTTAATTCTAGAAAATACTCCAGAAAAAAGTATAATCATAACTGGGTATTATGATAAACTAATTTTCCCAGAAAGACTCACAGCAGACACTAGCAATTTACCTGGAAAGTTCGATGGGTTTAATAGAATAACAAATGTTGAAGTATTAGCAAAAGTAACAAGTGAATTATACTCATTAGAACTTCCTTTATTCTTTTTATACAAAGGAATAATTAATTTTGAGTCTTATGAGGATCATCTAAAAGAATTTAACATAACCACAAAACAAATAAACAAAGAGGGGGGATTATACCAAATTCAATATGAAAATTAAAAACTTAATATCTGGGGTAGTATTAATTTTAATAATTAGTTATCTCATTTACTATATAAAAAACAACCTACATAATTTCAAACAACTAACATTAACAAATCCATTATACTTAATTCCCCTAATAATCATTTTCTTCCTATTTGTTTACTCAAATGGAATAATCCTAAAAACCTTAATGAAACCATTCAAAATAAAATTAAAAAACAACGAAGCATTTGGATTAGCAATAGTAACAAATTTTTACAACCTATTAACCCCCTTCAGAGGAGGAGCGGCAGCAAGAGCAATCTACTTAAAGAAAAAACATGATTTCCCATACGTACATTTTCTAGCAACCCTTTCTGCCATTTACATCTTAATTTTCCTAGTTTCATCCATAACAGGAATTTTCTCAATGCTAACATTACAAGAAAAAAGTACTCCAATCTTATTAGCCCTATCAATCTTCACAATTTTCTTACTTTCAATAATTATTTTCTCACCAAAAATAAAAGAAAAAAACAACAAATGGCTAAACAGATTCATTAAAGTAATAAACGGTTGGCACTTAATAAAAAACAACAAAAAAATAATTACAATAACAATTATAATTTCATTAATTCAAATATTTCTCACAGCACTAAATAATTTAATCGCATATCAAATTTTTGGGATAGAAATAACATTAGCAAAAGCTCTATTTATTGCGGCAATATCAAATTTGGCAATAATAGTAGCAATTACTCCAGGGAATCTAGGAATTGGAGATGCAATAAATGTTTTCACAGCAAACATAATAGGAATTCCATTAACAGAAGCAATAGCAGCAACAATATTGCTCAGAGCAGTAAACTTAGTAATAATTTTCATCCTAGGACCAATTTACTCATACAAACTAATTAAAAGAAAAAATGATTAAAAACACGTTCACACAACTAATAACTCTTTACACAATAATAATTATACTAATTCTAATAAATATTTTAGGAAAATTCTCAATTCAATTAAACATAGCTTCATTCATAATAGCATTAACAGCCATCCCAATAATAAAGAAAACAAATCTAAACTTACCAACTTACCTAATAGCAATCCCAATAGTGTTAACATTAGCATTAAGATTAATCCCCTACATAAATAACACAATCCCATTAGGATATGATGCAGGAATATACAAATATGGAATAGAAACTTTTCAAGGAATAAACTCAACAGAATGGGCAAAAGCAACATTCACACCACTTTTCATACATTTAACAACAATTCTGAGAACATTCCTAACAACAAATACAATTCTAACGTCCATACTAATTTTATTCAACTTATTAATTCCAATCACATTATATATCACAACAAAAGAATATTTCAATAAATCAACAGCAATTATCTCAACAATAATTTATTCACTATCAATAATACAATTCAAGCTATTTACTTATCTTTACTATAAGAATATTTTAGCAATCCCATTATTATTACTAACATTTTATTTCTACAAAAAAAACAAAACAAAGTCATTCATTCTAACAGCAGCACTTACAGGAGCAACCCATAGGCCAACTTTCCTAATATTAATACTATCCTATTTAGCGCTAACAATAAAACAAAAATCAAAAGAAGATTTAAAAAACCTAATAAAAATATCAATCCTAACATTAATTTTCTACTTAGGTTTCATAAAACAAGCAATCTTACCACTAATACAACCAGTAACACAATCACTAATACAACCTGGAACCTCACCAGGAACGTTTATTACTTTTTTCACTTATCAATATTCAATATTGACATATTTACCTTTTGCACTAATAGGATTATTCTATTTAATAAAACAAAAAGAGTATAACTTAATTTTCTTCTCAACAATAATTTCCCTAGCAATAGTTTACTTTCAATTTTTCTTCTTTAATAGATTTATAATACATTTAGATTTATTCCTAATAATTTTAGCAGGAGCAGGTTTCTCAATATTAATCCAATATAGAAAAAAGCTAGGAACAATAATAACAATCATACTTTTACTCTCCGCAGGAATTTTAGTAACGCAAGAAGCATTAAACACTAAACCATTAATCAACAACGAAGAACTAGAAACAATACACTATTTGCAAAACACAGAAGAAAACTCTTATGCAATGGCAACTGCTTCCCTATACTCTCCTTATGTATTAGGATATTCGGGAAGAAAAACAATAGCACCCGGATTATTTGAATATAATAAACACAATAAACAAGAATGGATAAATTTCTGGACTACAACAGATATAGAAGAAATAAAACAATTCTTAAATGAATATGAAAAACCATTATACATCCATATTGGAGAAAAACAACCAGATAATATAAAACAATTTGAAAGCTGCTTCACAACATACTATGAAAAAAATAATAATAAAATATATCAATACACTTGCTAAAAATGGATAACAAACCAAAACATGTTAAAATAATAAAAATCATAGCAATATTAATTCCAATTATAATAATCATATACTTAATTAATGTTAATTTTTTACTAGACCAAGAATTTAATCATCATTACAATATTGGCGGAGAAGAAGACTATCTTTCACCATTAAACAGAATTTCAGAAAAATATGATAACCAAAGAAATCTAACTGGCCACCTAGTATATTTCGAAGTGGATATCCCTAGAAATGCAAAAACAATTACAATCCAAACAAAGTTGAAACCCTCTGAACATGAAAACGGAAAAATCTCAGTGGGAGCAAAAGACCAAGAAGAATGGCATTACAAATACAATCTAATCTACGGTCCAAAAATTGATTTAACAAATTATGAAATAAATCAAAATTTAACGGGAAAAACAAACATCATAATTGCCACAGATCAAGATTTAGAATTAATCCCAAACTATCCAGACAATTACAAAGAAGAACAAACAATCATAACTACAACATTAAGAGGAAAACACGAATTCTATTTCTACACTGAAAATCCAATAGAAATCAAAGTAAAAAAACAAGATATTAATTGGTATGAAGGAGAAGATCCACTAACAATAACAATTTATGATATAAACAACAAAAAAATAATAAATACAACAATAGAAGATGATGGAATAACAAACACAAACAAAGAACAAACAACAATACAAGAAGCTCAATTAAACGCAAACGTACCAAAAGGAATTTATAAATTAGAATTTTCAGAGTTTGATGGTTTAATAAAAGAAATAAAAATTAACACAAATAAAATAGTTACAAAAAGGTTATTTTTAGCAGATAATGAATTATACAATCAGGAAACAAAAGAAACAAATATCTACACAGAATCTAAAAATTTAAATTTCGTAACATACCATGTTGAAGGAATACAAAATATAACATATAACAACAACCCATTTATAATTCCAGATGATGATGAAACATTCACACTACAACTACAAAACCCCACAACATTAACCTTCCCAAATAATGATATAATTGTAGAGTCAACATCTTACCTCTCATTTAACAAAGAAAACTACTTCAACCCATTCACACAAATAATAACTCCATTAGAAAACTACGAACAAGCAGATTACATAATAACAAATTACAAACAACCAATTCAAGATGGAGAATGGCTCATAACAGAAACAACATTCAACATAGAAGAATTATACATAAAAGACAACAAACTATCCCTATTATTCAACATTCCACACTTAGCAAAAGAAGAATATAAAAACTACACAATCCCATTAGATTGGATAAATATAACAATATACAAGCCAGGATTAATAAAATGAAACTTTACGGAATAAAGGATAATGAAGATGAACTTTATTTTCATATTGAAAAGACTAAAGAAGCTTTAGAATTAATAGACAATATTTCTAAGATATTATTTAGTAAAGAATCTTGGCACTTTGAAAATCATTGGCAAACTGGTTTACCAGAAAAAGAGGATTACTATAATTTTGAAAAAGATGGAATCTATATGGGGGTTACTATAAGCAAAGAAAGAGTCCACATAGTTATAAAAGGATTTCCAAAAGATTCTACTGATAAACAACATATTAAAAAAATACTAATGAAACAGTATAGTATGATTGAACCACCAAAAGAAGTAAAATTAAAAAAAATTAAAATTAAAAAAATACCTAAGAAAAAAATAATAGAAATTTTAAAGAAAAAAGGATTTAACACAAAAATAGGTTGGTTTTATACCCAATTTAATAAATTTTACGAAGAAGGATATATAATAAATAAAATTAATCTAAAGAATGCAGCCAGAAATTTAGTAAATTTTTTAAACAAAAAAGAAATCAAAGAAGTTCTATTTTTTCCAGAGTTAAGTTTTGAAATGGATATGCCTTATGCAAGTGTAAAAACTAAAGAATTAGAAAAATTCCTCATAGAAAATGTAACTCTTAGTACAAATTCACATGTTTCTGATACAGATCTTAATTGGATATTTACAATAACTCATGAAGAAGACTTTTTTATTTCAGGAAGCAAAAAGATAGTAAAAGAAATTATAAGCTTCTTTAAGAGTGCTAAATGTATAAAATATAAAGATTTAAAAGCTAAATAGGATAAAAAATGAAAATAAAAGGACACAAAGCAGAGTTAATCAATCACTTATTCCAAACTCTATTAATAACATACCTAATACTTTTACTTCTAGAACAAATCTACACAGGATTCGTCTCAATCTACCTAAACCTAAACTACTTACTAATATTAGTAATAGCATCAGGAATCCTAGACATCTTCACAGAAAAAAAAGAAATAAAACAAAAAACAAAAAGAAAAGACATTCTATTAATCTACATCTTAGGAATCTTAGGTTTTTTAATAATTAAATTTAAAACAGCAGACTTAAACTACTTAAGTTGGATAATATCAATAATAGCAGGAATATTAATAATACTCTTATCCCATTTAATACTAGAAGAAGATGAAAAATAAAATACTAACAATAACAGGAATACTAGCATTAGTAACAATAATCCTAACTCTAACATCTTTAACATTCCTAGAATCCCTAAGAATAACACTAGGAACTCCTTATGTACTATTTCTACCTGGATACATTATCTCATTCATATTCTTTAAGAAAATAGATATCATCGAAAGAATAGCTCTCAGCTTCGCCCTAAGCATAGCAATCGTACCTTTAATTATCTTCTACTTAAATCTAATTGGAATGAAAATAAACCTATTAAGCTCAGTTTTAACCATAGCAGGAATAATAATCATAGCATTAGTAATTTTAAAAAAAACAACTAAAAAAACTAGAGAAAAATAGTTAAATATAAACAAACTATGAATTAAATATGATTAAACATTTTAAACAGTTAATAGCATATGGATTAATGCTTTCGGATAAATTATTAATGGGAGACAGAAATTGACTGAAAAAATTAATAATAATGAAATTAAAATCATCCATACGGGAGATTTACACTTAGGGATGACTTTCAAATCATTAGGAAAGAAATCCAAGTTACATAGAAGAGACTGCCAAGATGTATTTTCAAATATAATTCATTTATGTATTAAAGAAAAGGTTAATGGTTTGTTAATTGCAGGAGATTTATTTGATGAACCAAACCCTTCTAAATCAATTATAACTTTTGTTATCGATGAATTAAAAAAGCTAAAAGAAAAAAATATCCCTGTTTTTTTAATATCTGGCAATCATGACCCCTATAAAAAAAATAGTTTCTGGTTTAACCACAAATTTCCATCCAATGTTATCATTTTTGAAAACAATAGTTTAGAACCTAAAACAGTAGGGAATCTAACAGTTTATGGTTTAGCATATATAGATAATACAAAAGAACCATTAAAAGATTTCAAAGCTAAAAGTAGTAATGATTTTAAAATCGGGCTGATTCATGGTTCTACAATTAATATAAAAGTTAAAGAAGAACCAGAATCAAGCTATAGACCAATAAAAAAGGCCCAAATTGATAGTTCTAACTTGGATTATATTGCTTTAGGACATTTTCATGATTTGCTTGAAGTTAAGGCAAAGACAAAATGTTTTTACTGTGGATCTCCAGAAGGATTAAGTTTCAAAAACAATCTGGATTCAGGTATTCTTCTTGTTAAATATTCCAAGAAAAAAGTCATTGTTAAACCAATTAAAACTTCAATTAGAGGATTTCATACAATTAATGTAGATTGTACCAAATTTGATAATGATTCGGAAATTAGGAAAATTTTAGAAAAAAACAAAGGAGATAATAAAATATTAAGATTAGTTCTAAAAGGAAGCCCCTCTCTTGATTTCCAGTTAGATGTTGATTTATTTATGAAAGAATTTGAATCAGAATATTTCTTTTTGAAAATTGTTGATAAAGTACATATCCCGGATAATTTAACTGAAGATGAAACTATTAGGGGACAATTTATTAAGTTGATTAAGTCAGAAATTGAAAAAGAAAAAAATCCAAAGAAAAAGAAAATATTTGAAAATGCTTTAAGGATAGGAATTGGTCACTTAGATAAAAAATTATAAAATGGTAGAATTATTAAAATTAGAAATTGAAGGTTTTGGCAAGTTTGATAAAAAGAAAACCATTAATTTTAAGAAAGGAATTAATTTTATCACTGGTTTAAATGAAACGGGAAAAAGCACCATTCTCGAGGCAATTCTTGCATCATTATTTAAATATAACACTCCAAAAATTCAGCCCTATTTTTCTTGGGAAAATTCCGATGTTTGTAAAGTCTCATTAACATATAAAACAGATAAGGGTGAAACATTTAGAATAACTTCCGATTATAAAAATGCAAGAAAGAAATTAGAAAAAATAATTAAAGGAAAAACTAGCGAAATATCTTCCACAATTACTAAAATTCATGAATATGTAAAAAAGCACTTTGGATTTGATGAACAAAAAGTTTTTGAAAACACTACATTTATTAGACAATCTCAAATGGCCATTCTAAGCGATAGTATTGCTAAAAACAAAATAAAAGATATGGTTGCAGAGGTTTTAGTGGGGACCTCTGGTGCATCAGCAACAAAAGCATTAAAGAAAATAAACAAAATTGTAAAAGATAGTAAGAATGAAGCAAAGGTTCTTAATGAAGATTTTTTAGAATTGAAAGAAGATTTGGAAAAAGCAGAAGAATACAAAAAAATACTCAGTAAAGATTCTTCTGAATTTGAAGAGGTTTTTAATAAATCTATTGAAAAACGAAAGAAGTTTAAGGAATTAAAATCAAGAAAAGAAAAATTTGATAAAAAAGAGAAATATCAGAAAGAATATAATATACTAAATAAAGATATCAAGAACATTGATAAAATTTTATTAAGTATAAATGACTCAATTAAAAAAAGAGATAAACTTATCGATAAACAAAATAATTACAAGGGATTTGATTTAATTTCTAAAGAGGACTTTTCAGTAATGAAAGAAGATATCAAAAAATTGGAGACCATTAAAACGTCTTTAAGGGCATATGCTAAAACAAGTGGAAAAAGACAAGTAATTCAAGAAAAATTAGATATCAAATATGTTGCTCTTTTTATTATTGGTTTGTTGTTTTCAATAGTGCTAATAGGAGTGCCTTTGGCAATTTACTCTTATAAGAGAATGAAAAAAGAAGTAACTATTGAAGAAGAAGACACAAAAAGTGAAAACGAAATTTGTAAACTTAATGTAAATAAAGAAAAATTAGAAAAAGAAATGAATCAACTTTCAAAGAAGATTAAACATTTTGACAACAATACTTTTGTAGAGTTATTTGGAGAATATACTGGAGTTAAAAATAAGATTGAAGTGCTTACGGAATCTATTGGAGACTTTATCAAAAATCTCTTAGAGCACAAGATAACTAAAAATGAGGATGAAAATATAAGAAAAATAACTAAAATAAAAATAGAGTTGCTGAATGATCTAACGGTGGTCAAAAATAATCAAGATAAATACCGACTTGTTAATCTTACAGAAGAGGATATTGATGAATTAGAATCTTTAAAAGAAGAACTAGAAGAATTAAACAATCGAAAAATTGAATTAGAAACAAGTGTTAGAACAACCAAAAAATTAGTTAAAAGTCCTGAAGAAATTAAGGAAGAAGTTGACGAAATTGAACAGAAAATCAATGAATTAAATGAAAAGGCAGAAGAATATAAAACCGCATCTCTATTTTTGGGGATGGCAGAAACAGAAGTTCAACATAAATTTACACCATCAATAGAAAAAAATTCGTTACCCTTACTTAAAGAATCCACTGATGGCAAATATTCTAATTTACAAATAGATGAAGAAACTCTTGATATTATGATAAAAGCTCCAGAGATTAAAGAGTTTATTCCTGTTGAAATCTTAAGTCAGGGAGCTAAAGATCAAGTTTATTTTACAATTAGAACAACTATGTCCAATTTATTAAGTGGGGATATAAATATTCCATTAATCCTTGATGATCCATTTCATAATTTTGATGATATTAGATTAAAAAAAACAATAAGTGCAATTAAAAAAATATCAGAGAATAAACAAATTATATTGATTTCTCACAAAAAATATCAAGAAGATTTCAAAGATTTTGCTGATAATACTATTGAGGTAAAATAAATAATATTTTAAAAAGTTTTCATTCCAAAAACCTACTTCTTCCCCATAAACTCCAAAAAGAAATAAACCAAAGCCCCAACAAAATAAAAGAAAATCAAAATTAAAATCCAACCAACTTTATTCAATTAAAACAAACTTCTAAAGAAACCAACCAACTTAGTAATAACATTATCCTGCGACTCTACTCTTCTAACAACCTCTCCTGTAGGAGTATCATCAACATAATCATCATCCACTAACTAACAACAAAACTAAAACTAAAAACAAATACCTCTTTTTCATATAAATACTAAAACAAAAACAACTAATAAACCTTTCCATTAAAAAACATATACTAAAAAACCATGTTGTCAAGTACACAAAAAGTGTTTATAAATAAAATAAACCAAATAAAGAGATGAAAACAATAGAAGTAATAGAATTATCAAAACATAAGAAGGTAAGAGATTTAACATTTCTAAACTTATTCTGGGGCACAAATTTCTCAGATAAAGAAAAAGAAAAACTAAAATTATTCATAAAATCACATGGTCTAAGAAATAAAAAATTATCTGTTAATGATATCTCGAAAAAAATAAACATTTCCAAAAGTACGATAACTAAATGGTTTCGCGGAGAATCTATTCCATATATTGCACACTACTTAAGATATTATAACAAGTTAAAGCCAAATAAAAAAATAGTATCGATTAACTCAACAAGGGGAGGATTACTAATTGGCCCATGGATAAGAGTTTCTGATAAAATAAATAAATATTCTGATATAATAGAAGTATTATCTCAACTAAACAAAAAGAATATTGAGAAGGAATTTGGATATATTCTTGGAATTATGGTTGGAGATGCATCTAAACATGGAATAAAAAGAAAAAATAAAGTTGCTAGGAGAATACAGCTAAGATTATCTACTAAATTTAAAACCAACTTAAATTTTGGAGAATATGTATCTCATTGTTTAGAATCAATGGGGATTAGAATAAATAAAACAAAAAATTGCCCCGCAGGAAAAAGAAATCCTAATGATTTTTATGCATGGCACTCTCAATGCTCCCCTTTAATAAATTGGATGTTTAGAGTTTGTTTAGGGCTAAAAAATACTGAACTTACAAGCTATGATAAAATAAAATCAAATTGGATATTGGGGTCCCCAAAGTATTTCAAAATTTCATTTTTACAGGGAATTGCAGATAGTGATGGATATATAGATATAACATTATATCGAGCAGGAATAGTCACAAAGCCAAACGCAAAGTTTATCCAAAGAGTATTTGACTCATTAGGCATACATTCCAATATAGGAAATTTACACAATAAAACCATGCAACAAGTAAAAATAAGATTAGAAGATGCATATTCTCTTCCTTTATTCAATCCAATAGTATATTCTTACAGATATCAATTAATGGAAGAAATAATTAATGCAGAAAAACTACCTCATCACTGGCCAGAATGGTTGGGAAATAAAGTTAACAATTATTTAGACCAAGAATTATCCTCAACAAAAATTATAAAAAGGATATTAGATGAATATAATATAATAATAAGACAAAGCGGAATAAAAAAAAGAAAAGATAAACTTAAAATGGAAAAAGAAAATCCAATAATCCTTGGTATCGAAAGTACAGCTCTAGATTAATTCTGCTGAGATACTTTCGGAATCGCAATAACAAAAGGGCCCAAAGTATTGTGCAATCTAAAAAAATC
>Ga0233429_1002838_pt1 | contig 17358 bp, 15 predicted proteins | sample SI_118_April2016_3_FD_179879 | JGI IMG/M metagenome (GOLD analysis project Ga0233429, IMG submission 179879) | Seawater microbial communities from Saanich Inlet, British Columbia, Canada - SI_118_April2016_135_MG | ecosystem: Environmental > Aquatic > Marine > Inlet | place: Canada: British... | reverse complement strand
GATTAAGGGCGGGAAGCCAAAAAAACAAAGACCTCGCCCCTGAGCTTGGTATAATGCTGGCAACAATTTATAGCAGTGTGGAAGTGCCCGATCATGCCGTCTCAGCCGAAATACCGACGTGTCCTGTTAAAGTTGTCGGGTGAAGCGCTTATGGGGCCTAAGGAATTTGGCCTCGATTCTGAAACTGTTGAACGCATCGCCAGCGAAATTGCCGCTGTTCATAAAATGGGTGTTCAGGTTTGCCTGGTCATTGGCGCGGGCAATATTTTTCGTGGTGTCGCCGGCACCGCTGCGGGCATTGAGCGTTCCAGCGCAGATTACATGGGGATGCTGGCAACCGTCATTAACGCCCTTGCCATGCAAAGTATTCTCGAAGGCCATGACATTCAAACCCGTGTTTTGTCGGCTATTCCAATGGCCACGGTTTGTGAACCTTATATTCGTCGGCGCGCCGTTCGCCATATGGAAAGGGGGAGGTTAGTGATCTTTGCCGCCGGAACGGGTAATCCTTTTTTCACCACCGACACGGCCGCCGCCTTAAGGTCGGTCGAAATGGACTGTGATGCCTTGTTGAAAGGAACCCAGGTTGATGGCGTTTACAGCGACGATCCCAAAAAGGTTGCTGATGCCGAACGTTATGAGCGGTTGAGCTATCAGGATGTTTTAAGCCGTAATTTAAAGGTCATGGATACATCCGCCATCGCCCTGGCGCGTGAGAACACGGTTCCAATTCTTGTTTTTTCAATTCACAATCCGGGAGCTTTTGCAGAAGTGGTCAATGGCGAGGGTACCTTCACCATCATTTCGCAAGATGATTGACCGGTTCGCTGCGGGGGGAAAAGGATAAAGCAAATGAGTTCAACCGATATTAACAGTACAAAGAAAGACGTCAGCCGCCGTATGGAAGGCGCTATTACTGTTCTGCATCAGGAGTTTGGTGGTCTGCGCACAGGCCGGGCATCGGCCAGTCTTTTGGAACCCTTGATGGTTTCTGCATATGGATCAGAATTACCGATGAATCAGGTGGCCACGATCAGTGTTCCCGAACCCCGCATGTTGACGTTGCAGGTCTGGGACAAAAGCATGGTCAAGGCGGTCGAAAAGGCCATTATGGAATCAGGGTTGGGTCTGAACCCCGGTTCGGACGGGCAACTCGTTCGGGTTCCCATACCGGCCTTGACTGAAGAACGCCGCGTTGAATTATCCAAAATCGCCGGTAAGTATTCAGAAGATGCTCGCATCGCCGTGCGCAATGTTCGTCGCCACGCTATGGATGAATTGAAGCGTAGCGAGAAGGACGGCGAAATTTCCGAGGATGAACATCATGACTATGCCAAGGAAATTCAGGATATTACCGACGATTTTATCAAAAAAATTGATGACACGTTGGCTCACAAAGAACAGGAAATCATGCAGGTTTAACCGGTGAACCCATCCGATCCTATGAAGGCCGTCCCTGTTGACAGGGGGAACCAGGCCAGTCCTCCTGTCCATGTCGCAATTATCATGGATGGCAATGGACGCTGGGCGAAAAACCGCAATCTGCCAAAGGTTGCGGGCCACAAACGCGGGGCTGCTGCCGTTAAAACGGCGATCAAGAGCGCTATCGAGGCCGGGGTTTCTTATTTGACCCTTTATGGATTTTCTTCGGAGAACTGGAAACGTCCCTCAAGCGAGGTCAAGGACCTTATGGGATTGTTGCGATTTTATCTAAAAAGTGAAATTTCCATTTTACACAAGGAAGGTGTCCGCTTCTGCGTCATTGGTGACCGCAAACGTTTAGATGACGATATCGTCAAGCTGATTGACGACGCCGAAAAACTGACGGCCGCCAATACCCGGCTTATCCTCTCAATTGCCCTAAGTTATGGCGGCCGGGCGGAAATTACCGAAGCCGCGCGAAAACTTGCAGAAAGGGCTAAAGCCGGTGAAATCGACGTGCAGGACATTGATGAGGATATTTTCGCAAGCAGTCTTTACACCGGTGATATTCCGGATCCGGATATTCTGATCAGGACCAGTGGTGAACAACGAATCAGTAATTTCCTGCTGTGGCAGCTTGCCTATGCTGAATTTGTATTTTTGGATGTTTTGTGGCCGGATTTCTCTAAACAGGACTTTGATCAGGCGATCTTGTCATTCCATGGCCGAAATCGGCGTTACGGCGCGACCAGTGAGTGAATTCCGCAATAGAAATTTACTCATTAGAATTTTGTCGGCAATGGCAATGATACCGCCTGTTCTTGCCGCCACTTACATGGGGGCTCCCTATTTTAATATATTGATCGCCGCCGCCGCCGCCGCCATGGCCTGGGAATGGTGTGGCATGATAAACGGCGGACGCTTTAATTATGAAGGATGGGTGCTGACGTGTGGGCTTGTCGGAGCAGTTATCGCCGCTTCGATGGGTGCTTACACACATTCTTTATTTGTTTTGGGACTCCTCGGAGCTTTGCTTGTTGGTATCAGTGAGGCCAGAAGGTTGACTACTAATTTACCGCTCCATTCAGACCAAATGGATCAGGCCGTTAATCCGAAGCGTACCATGTGGATGGTTGTCGGGGTTGTGTACATTGGCATTCCCTCGCTGTCGCTGATCTGGATCAGGAACGACTGGGAAAATGGGTTGCTGACTGTTTTCTGGTTACTGGTTCTGGTTTGGGCCGCCGACAGTGGCGCTTACGCCGCTGGTCGTTTGATTGGTGGCCCGAAAATGGCTCCTAAAATCAGCCCGAATAAAACCTGGGCCGGTCTTGGTGGTTGCGTTGTCGCTGCTGCCATAGCTGGCGCCGTCATTGCCCATGTGGCGGCCCTTGAGCACTTCGGAATGATCAAAGCACTACTTGTCAGTGCCTTGGTGGGACTGGTTTCCCAAGGTGGTGATCTTGTAGAGTCGGCCGTCAAGCGCCACTTCAAGGTTAAGGATTCAAGTCAATTGATCCCTGGCCATGGTGGCGTTCTGGACCGGGTCGACGCACTACTGGCGGCAATTGCCGCCGCCGCCTTGATCGGTTTTTCCAACAGGTTCGTGTTGATATCATGACCACATCCGGTTCTCATTCCCAAGCGGCAGTCATCGCCCAAACGCATGTCAGGTCAATTTCCATCCTTGGATCAACGGGGTCAGTCGGCTCCAATACCATCGACCTTGTGATGCGCACACCGGAACGCTTCAACGTGGTCGCACTCAGTGCCAACCGCAATGTCCAGTTGTTGGCCGAACAGGCATTGTCTCTTAACCCCCAAATCGCTGTGGTTGCAGACCCTGATTGTTACGGAGCGCTGAAGGAGGCTCTTTCGGGATCGGGTATTGAGGTCGCTGCTGGGCGGCAAGCCCTGATTGAAGCGGCCATGCGGCCGTCGGAGTGGTTGATGGCTTCGATTGTCGGTACAGCAGGGCTTGAACCCACCTTCAAGGCCGTAGAACGGGGTGCGATTATCGGCCTTGCCAACAAGGAATGCCTTGTTTCAGCCGGTGATGTGATGATTGGCGAAATCAAACGCCATGGCGCCACCTTGATCCCGGTTGATTCTGAACACAGCGCTATTTACCAGGTTTTTGATTTTGATGATCCGGGCAAGGTCAGCCGTATTATCTTGACTGCATCGGGCGGTCCGTTCAGGGATAAATCCTTAAGCAAAATGGCGGCGATGACGCCAAGTCAGGCAAAAGCCCACCCTAACTGGGATATGGGAGCAAAAATTTCTGTCGATTCAGCAACCATGATGAACAAGGGACTGGAACTCATCGAGGCTTACCATCTGTTCCCTGTCCGTGAAGATCAAATAGAAATTCTGGTTCATCCGCAGTCCGTTGTTCACAGCATGGTCGACTATGTTGATGGTTCCGTATTGGCCCAGATGGGGACCCCGGATATGCGCACCCCCATTGCTTATGCGCTTGGTTGGCCCCAGCGTATGGAAACGCCTGCTCCGCGTTTGCAACTGGAGGAAATAGCCAGCCTGACGTTTGAACTTCCTGACGAAGAACGTTTTCCGGCCCTCAAATTGGCCCGTCAGGCCCTGAAAAAGGGTGGAAATGCCCCAACAATATTAAATGCAGCCAACGAAATTGCCGTGGATGGTTTCCTTTCAGGACGGATTGATTTCCTTGAAATTGCCGCAATTGTCGAAAAGACTCTGGAATCTGCACCGCATTTTGAGTTAGGAACCCTTGGTGATGTTCTTGACGCTGACGGCGGTGCTCGTGAAATCGCCAAAAGTTACATCAAATAATAACCCTGTATAAAGAGTGGGGCGAGGCTTGGTTAAGACCTGAAGCCCCTTAAAAAGACTGAGTTACTGTAGAAATGATTATCGATTACGTTATTCCTTTTTTGGTCGTTCTGACCATTCTGGTTTTTGTTCACGAGATGGGACATTTTCTCGTTGCCCGCTACAACAACGTCCGGGTAGAGGTGTTTTCCATCGGCTTCGGCAAGGAATTGTTCGGTTTTAATGATACCCATGGAACCCGGTGGAAATTTGGCGCCATCCCACTTGGCGGATACGTCAAGATGTTTGGTGAAGGCGAAAGCATCGAAGAGGGGGAGAACGAGCGCCAACTGACCGACGAGGAAAGGGCTGTTTCCTTCCATCACAAGCGACTAGGGCAAAGGGCGGCCATTGTTTTTGCCGGGCCACTGGCCAACTTTGTCTTTGCGGTGGTCGTTTTGTCGGGCCTTTACTACATATCGGGGGCGCCTAACCCGCTGGCCGGGATTGGAACGGTTCAGGCAAGCAGCGCTGCCGAAAAGGCAGGGATCAACGCCGGTGACAGGGTCATCATGATCGCTGGACAGGAAGTTAAATGGTTCGAGGATCTTCGCCAAATTGTGATGGCCAACCCGGGCGTGCCCTTGTCTATGGAAATTCTTCGCGGCGATACGCAGATGACCCTGGTGGCGACACCAAAAGCCCATGTTATCCAGGAAAATGGCGTAGAACAGGAAATTGGCCTGCTCGGCGTCACGCCTAATCCGGAAATGGTAGAATTTGAAAAATCTGACTTTTTCGGTTCCATTGTTATGGGCAGTGAAAGAACCTACGCGTTGACGGTTAATATCCTGTCATCTGTTGGAAAGATGATTACGGGGTCGGTTTCAAGGGAAGATCTGGGCGGACCCCTTAGAATTGCTCAAATTTCGGGACAAATGGCGCAAGGCGGCATGGCTAATTTAGTCTTCTTTTTAGCCGCATTATCGATCAATCTTGGCCTGATTAACCTGTTCCCTATTCCCATGCTGGATGGCGGACACCTGCTTTTTTACTTTTTTGAGGCTCTTATCGGACGCCCGATCAATGAAAAAGCTCAAGAATACAGTTTTCGTTTCGGGTTGATTCTGGTATTGCTCCTAATGGTTTTTGTAACTTGGAACGATATTGTCCAGCTTAAGGTTTTTGAATATTTGAAAAACCTGGTTAGCTGATAACTAATTGAATCCTAGGGGGTTTATGTGGGACGCCTGTTTCGCGTCATAATTTTTGTCTGCTTTACGCTTGTTTCCGGGCTTGCGCCATCTGTTTCCATGGCGCAGTCGGAACAGGGCGGGGTCGTGCGCGAAATCGTCGTTGAGGGTAACCAGCGTATCGAGGCGGGCACAGTACTGTCCTATATGCTGCTTAAGGAAGGCGACGCCTTTGACAACCGGCGCATAGACAGATCGTTGAAAAGCCTTTTCGCTACAGGACTTTTCGCCGATGTGACCATGCGCCGTCAGGGCGAGTCATTAATTGTCAATATCATTGAAAACCCGGTCATCAACCGCATTGCCTTTGAAGGCAACAGCAAGCTTAAAGATGATGATCTTTCCGTCGAATTATCACTCAGGCCTCGGGTTATCTATACCCGCTCGAAAGTACAAAACGATGTGAAGCGAATTTTGACGCTTTATCGCCGCAAGGGACGTTTTGCTGCAACGGTCGAACCCAAAGTTATTCAGTTGGAGCAAAACCGGGTTGATCTGGTGTTTGAAATCAATGAAGGGAAATGGACGGAAGTTCGCAATATTCGTTTTGTCGGCAATCGGGAATATAGTGATGATCGCCTGCGTGAGATAATCAGGACGCGTGAAACCCGCTGGTACAGGTTCTTTTCTTCCGATGATAACTACGACCCTGACCGGTTGGGGCTAGATCGGGAATTGCTGCGCCGCTTTTATCTGAGCGACGGTTACGCAGATTTCAGGGTTTTGTCTTCTGTTGCAGAATTAACGCCCGACCGAAAAGATTTTTTCATTACGTTCACTATTGAAGAAGGCAACCGCTACACCTTCGGTAAAGTGGATATGGATATCAGGTTGCTAGACCTAAAGGCCGAAGACGTTCAACCGAGCATCGGTGTTGAAGGGGGCGACTGGTACGACGCAGAGTTGGTCGAAACAACAATCGACACGATGACAAACGATATTGGCACCTTGGGCTTTGCTTTTGTCGCCATTCGTCCCCGTATCAACAGAAACAGGGAAGAGCGTACCGTCGATGTGACCTTTGAAATTAACGAAGGCCCACGCGTGTTTGTTGATCGCATCGACATTGAGGGCAATGTCAGAACCGCCGATGAAGTCATTCGTCGTGAATTCCGCCTGGTTGAAGGTGATGCATTCAATCCTTCCAAGCTGCGCCGTTCCAAGCAACGTCTTCAAAACCTTGATTTCTTTGAAAAAGTTGAAATGGAACAAATTCCAGGTTCCGAACCAGACAAGACGGCGGTCAAGGTCGAGGTAGAGGAAAAATCTACAGGTTCCCTTTCCGTCGGGTTTGGGTTTTCAACGACCAGTGGCGCCTTGTTTGATGTTGGCGTTACGGAACGCAATTTGATGGGTAAAGGGCAATACGCAAGTGTTAGCGCACAGATTGCGGCGCGCCAGTCCCGTATCGATTTAAGCTTTACCGAACCCTATTTTCTAGATCGCGATATTGCCGCTGGTTTTGACCTTTTCCACACCAGTACGGACAATCAGGATGCCAGTTCCTATAACACCAAACAGACAGGTGGAAACCTGCGGGCGGGCTATTCCATATCAGAAAACTTACGCCAAAGCTGGAAGCATTCCCTTAAACAAATAGAAGTTGAAGATGTTCCCTCCAGTGCTTCACAGTACGTTCAAGATGCTGCCGGCAAGGATTTCCTTTCGGAACTGACCCATGGTATCGCCTACGACAAACGCAACAGCTCAACATTTCCGACCGATGGCTATATCCTGCGTATGAATAATGCGCTTGCCGGTATCGGCGGGACGAAACGTTACTTGCGCAACACTATTGATGCTGCACAATATTACCCACTATACGACCAGTGGATTCTTTCTTTTACTGGCAGTGTCGGGCATATTGTCGGCATTGGTGAAGATGTTGATTTACTCGACCGTTTCTTCATTGGCGGTGACAATCTGAGAGGCTTTGCGACTTCCGGTGTCGGGCCAAGGGACAAGTCGACGAAGGATGCCCTTGGCGGGGAATGGATGTACAGGGGAAGCACAGAACTTACCTTCCCGCTTGGATTACCAGAAGAGTTAGGCCTTGCGGGCAAACTGTTTACCGATATTGGCAGCGTCGGAAAATTGAGCCCCAGCGGGTCGGATGTTCATGATACGGGGAGTTTGCGCGTATCAGTCGGCACCGGTGTAACATGGGTCTCTCCATTCGGCCCGATTGCCGTTGATTTTGGGGTGCCGGTAATCAAAGAAGATTTCGATGAAGACGAAAATGTTCGCGTTAATTTCGGCACCAGATTTTAGGAGTTTCTCGTGAAGAAAATATTATCCCTCTTGGCCCTTATGGGGTTGATATCTTTAACTCCTGTAAATGAGTCTTTAGCACAGGATGCGACCACCGGAATCAGGATAGCGGTCATTGATATCAATATGATTCTGCGGGAAGCGGCGGCTTTTAAATCCATTCGCCAGCAAATTGGCGCCTATCGTGATACCTTCCAAAGTGAAATTCAAAAAGAGGAAGAAACCCTGAGAAAAGGAAATCAGGAACTGGCTCGGCAAAGGACATTATTATCAGCCGAAGCCTTTGCAGAAAAGCGCCAGGAATTTGAGGCAAAAGTTGTTGCTGTCCAACGCCTTGTTCAACAACGTAAACAGAACCTCGACAAATCCCAGGCCCAGGCGATGGGGCAAATCCAGGATGTGCTGAACGTCATTGTTACCGAATTGTCAGTAGAGCAGAAAATTCCGCTGATTTTGCGCAAAGACCAAACTATCCTGGCAGGTACGGCATTGCAGATAACCAAACAGGTGCTCGAGCGCCTTGATGCAAAAATGCCATCCCTTACGGTTCCCGATCCGGCTAAATAAAAGGGCAAAACCCGGTTATGGCCGATCCAGTTTTTTTTAATGTTAACGGGCCATTTTCCCTTAAGGAACTGGCAGAGATAGCTGGCGGACAACTGTCCGATGGCGCTGATGGCGATGCTATGTATAGTAACGTGGCACCCCTTGGCGAGGCGGCGAGCACTGACATCAGCTTTCTGGATAACAAGCGCTATATCGAAAGCTACTGCACAAGCGCTGCGGGGGCTTGCATCGTTGATCCTTCGCTGGCATCGAAAGCACCAGATGGTATGGATTTGGTCCTGATGGATGATCCTTACCGGGGCTACGCAAAGGTCGCCCGGGCTTTTTATCCGCTGGCTCCGCTCGAAGAAAATATATCCGATAAATCCAGCATTGATGGAACCGCCGACATTGGTGACGGTTGCAGAATTGATCCGGGAGTTTCTATCGGTGCGGGCGCGCGTATCGGGGAGGCTTGCTGGATTGGCGCCAATACGGTCATTGGTGCAGGAGTTAGTATTGGCAGTAATTGCCGGATCGGCCCCAGCGTTACCCTTGATTTCACGCAAATTGGCTCACAGGTCATCATCCATACTGGAGTTCGTATCGGCCAGGATGGATTCGGCTTCGCCATGGGACCACAAGGTCATTTGAAAGTGCCCCAGCTGGGTCGGGTAATTATTGAGGACGATGTTGAAATTGGCGCGAATTCGACGATTGACCGCGGCACCGGGCCTGATACGTTTATCGGTGCTGGTACGAAAATTGATAATTTGGTCCAGATCGGCCATAACGTTCGTCTTGGCAGGGGCTGTGTTGTCGTCGCACAGGTCGGAATTTCAGGTTCCACCCGTGTTGGGGATTTCGCCGCTATGGGTGGTCAGGTCGGGATCGCTGGCCATCTTGAAATTGGTGCTGGTGCTCAAATCGCAGCTCAAAGCGGGGTCATGCGCAATATTGACCCGGGGCAAAAAATCGGTGGATCCCCCTCGCAGCCGTTCCGTGAGTGGATGCGTGGTATAGCGGCAATAGAAAAATTGTCCAAAAAGAAAGGTAGCTAGCCGTGTCTGAGGAAGTAAACGATATCGACATCGTGCGGATTATGGAGATGATACCGCATCGATATCCCTTTTTGATGATTGATAAGGTCACAAAGGTCATTCCTGACGTCAGTGCCATTGGCATCAAAAACGTGACCATTAACGAGCCTTTTTTTCAAGGCCATTTTCCCGGCCATCCGGTCATGCCAGGTGTCTTGCTCATCGAAGCAATGGCGCAAACATCCGCCGTACTGGTCATTCAAACCATGGGTGTCGAGTCAGAAGGCAAGCTGGTTTATTTTATGTCCGTTGACCAAGCCCGCTTCCGTAAACCGGTAACTCCTGGTGATTGTCTTTCGATTACGGTTACAAAATTGAGAAGCCGGGGCAATGTCTGGAAATTCAAGGGCGAGGCGCGTGTTGGCGAAACCCTGATGGCGGAAGCAACTTTCGCCGCGATGATTGTGGATAACGAATAAAATGACTGAAATTCATCCAACTGCGGTTATCGCAGAGGGCGCCGATATCGGAAAAGATGTTGTCATTGGCCCTTATTGCATCGTCGGCTCTGAGGTTAAACTTGGCGATGGCGTTGAGTTGATTTCCCACGCCATCGTAGAAGGCATCACCAGCGTTGGTTCCAATACCCGCATTTTCCCTTTTGCCTCCATCGGACACCAGCCACAGGACTTAAAATATGGCGGCGAACCTTCCAGACTGGAGATTGGTTGCAACAACGTTATTCGTGAACATGTGACCATGAATCCTGGCACCGAAGGTGGCGGCATGTTGACCAGTATCGGCAATAATTGTCTGTTTATGGTCGGTGCGCACGTTGCTCACGATTGTCAGATCAAGGATCACGTTATTCTCGTCAACAACGCCACCCTGGGTGGCCATGTGATGATTGATGAGTGGGCAATTATCGGTGGCTTGTCAGCCGTTCACCAATTTGTCCGTATTGGTCGCCATGCCATGGTTGGCGGAATGTCGGGCATTGAAAATGACATCATTCCCTATGGTTCGGTAATTGGAAACCGTGCCCGCTTGCAGGGATTGAATGTGGTCGGACTGAAACGCCGCAACTTTGACCGGGAAACCATTCACGAACTGCGTAGCGCATACCGACTGTTATTCGCCCAAGAAGGCACGATGGCGGAACGGCTGGAAGATGTCGCCGAAATGATGAGCGATATCGAACCGGTTATGGAAATTGTGGATTTCATTCGTGCCGATTCGTCGCGTTCAATTTGCCAACCCAGTCTGGAAGATGCAGCCTAAATTAGGGGTCATCGCTGGTGGTGGCGAGCTGCCTGCACGTCTTATCCGGTCCTGTAGGGAAACAGGGCGGGAATTCTTTGTTATTGCCTTTGAAGGGCAAACCGATCCTGCCATTTTTTCCAATGACGTGCCTCATGCCTGGGTCCGCATAGGGGCGGCAGGAAAAACCCTGCAAGTTCTTCGTGACGCCGCTGTCAAAGAAATTGTCATGGCTGGCGCCATTAAAAGACCAAGCCTGAAAGACCTGCGTCCAGATTTGTGGGCGACTAAATTTTTTGCCGCCAGTGGGGCGGCCTCGCTAGGTGATGACGGTCTGCTGAAAGCCTTGATCAAGGCGCTGGAAGGTGAAGGCTTTGGCGTTGTCGGGATTGATCAGTTACTGCCTGATATCATCGCTCCCAAAGGCGTCTATGGGGCCGTTTCACCATCGGAAAATGACCTTGCCGACATAAAGCTCGCCAGACAGGCCGCCTTGTCAATCGGGGCCGCTGACAAGGGGCAGGGCGCGATCGCCTTTGAAGGCAAGGTTATTGCTGAAGAAGATGCCGATGGCACCGATGCCATGATCGGGCGTTCAGGAAAGGGCGGAGTGCTTGTCAAAGTCAGCAAACCTGGTCAGGAAACCCGTGCCGACTTGCCCACCATCGGGGTCACAACCGTTGATGCCGCCGCCCGGGCCGGATTAAAAGGGGTCGCGGTTGAAGCTGGCAGGGCGCTTGTTGTCGATATGAAGGCTGTTGTCGAAGCCGCCGATCGTCAGGGCCTTTTCGTCATCGGTATAGAAGCAGAAAGCACGCTGATATATGTGATCGCGGGTGAGGCCTCCGGCGATATTCTGGGGGCCCGCTTGATGGCCCAGCTAAAGGATAAAAAGGACGACATTCAATTCGCCGGTATCGGCGGTCCGAAAATGATTGAGCAGGGGTTGCAAAGTCTTTTCCCCATGGAAGAACTGTCACTTATGGGGATTGCTGAAATCCTTCCGCACATACCAAAACTTATGGGGCGTATCAAACAAACCGTGGCGGATGTTTTAAACAAGAAGCCACAACTACTGCTGACCATCGATGCGCCGGGATTTTGTTTTCGGGTCGCCAAAAAATTAAAGGGAAGCAATATCAAGCTGGTTCATTACGTCGCCCCTTCGGTGTGGGCATGGAAGCCGGGGCGGGCGAAAAGGGTGGCGGCGTTCCTGGATCATTTGCTGGCCCTGCTGCCATTCGAGCCGCCCTACTTTGAACGCTTTGATCTGCCGACAACGTTTGTCGGCCATTCGGTGGTCGAAGGCGATGCCGATAATGGCGACGGGGAGGCTTTTCGCAAGCGTTTGAATATTGATAATCAGACACCTGTTATGGTGCTGCTGCCGGGGTCGCGCCGTGGTGAAATTGAAAAACTGTTGCCGGTATTTTGTCAGGCTGCCCAAATAGTGTCGGCCAGCCATGAAGGTATAAAAATTATCATACCGACATTGCCATCCTTGTCGGAACGTATCGCCGGAACTCTCAAGGACTGGCATATTGATGTTCAGATCGTTGAAGGGGACAGGGATAAGTTCGGTGCCTTTGCCGCGGCCGACATAGCCCTTGCCGCTTCGGGAACCGTCGCCCTTGAACTGGCAATGGCTGGCGCCCCAACGGTTATTGGCTACAAGGTTCACCCCCTGACGGCATGGCTTGTCAGGAAGATGATCAAGACCCCCTATGCTAATTTGATCAACATCGTTCTTGGCCGCGAAGCCGTGCCGGAATTATTACAGGAAAAGTGCCGCCCCGACTTATTGGCCGCAGCTTTAAGCGGGCTGCTTGATGATGAAAGTACTGCAAGTCAGCAAATAGAGGCCGCCAATCAGGCCCTCAAGCAATTGGGTCGGGGTGGTCCATCGCCATCGGGCCGGGCCGCCGAAACAATAATATCGATACTTGAAAAGGAACCAGCATCATGACCGCCGACACCGAAAAATTCCGCTTGTTACACACCATGATCCGGGTGTTGGATCTGGATAAATCAATTGATTTCTATTGCCGCCATCTGGGCATGAAGCTGATGCGTCGAACCGACTATCCCGGCGGTGAATTTACCCTTGCCTTTGTCGGCTACGGTGACGAAACAACCCACGCCGTGGTCGAGTTGACCCATAACTGGGGTCAGAGCGAGCCTTATGAAATTGGCGGCGGCTTCGGCCACCTGGCCATTGCCGTACCGGACATTTACGGTGCCTGTGACGGTATGCGGGCCGAAGGGGTAACGATTAGCCGCGAGCCGGGCCCGATGCAACACGGGACCAGCGTCATTGCCTTCATCGAAGACCCGGATGGTTACAAGATCGAACTTGTCGAAAAATCTTAAGTACGATCTTTCATCTCGACAAAATCACGCTCGACTTCACCAGTGTAAAGCTGGCGCGGACGACCGATTTTCTGGGTCGGGTCCTCGATCATTTCATTCCACTGGGCAACCCAGCCGACGGTTCTGGCAACAGCGAACAGGACCGTGAACATGGATGTCGGGATGCCCATGGCGCGATAGATGATGCCTGAATAGAAATCGACGTTCGGGTACAGTTTCTTCTCGACGAAGTATTCGTCCTCGAGGGCAATGCGTTCCAGTTCCATGGCCAGATCAAGCAACGGATCATTCTCGATACCAAGATCACCAAGCACCTCATGGGCTGTCTGGCGCATAATCTGGGCGCGTGGATCGAAGTTCTTGTAAACCCGGTGGCCGAAGCCCATCAACCTGAACGGATCGCTCTTGTCCTTGGCCCTTTTGATGTATTCGGGAACCCGGTCTTTGGTGCCAATTTCATCAAGCATGTTAAGCACCGCTTCATTAGCACCGCCGTGGGCTGGCCCCCAAAGGGAAGCAATGCCGGCTGCGATACAGGCAAAAGGATTGGCCCCTGATGATCCTGAAATCCTGACTGTCGAGGTCGAGGCGTTTTGTTCGTGATCGGCGTGCAGGATCAAAATACGGTCCATGGCGCGGGCCAGGATCGGGTTGACGACATATTCCTCACAGGGGTTGGAGAACATCATGTAGAGGAAGTTTTCGGAAAAACTAAGGTCGTTTTTAGGATACGTAAACGGCATGCCGATGGAATAACGGTATGCCGTCGCCGCGATTGTCGGCATCTTGGCGATCATCCGCGTCGAGGCGATAAAGCGGTGCTTGGGGTCATTGATATCGGTGCTGTCATGATAGAAGGACGACAGGGCCCCGACGACACCGTTCATAATCGCCATGGGGTGGGAGTCACGTCTGAAACCGCGGAAGAAATAGTTGATCTGTTCATGCAGCATGGTGTGATACATGATCCGGGTTTTGAATGTACTAAATTTATCTTCGGTTGGCAGGTCACCATAAATCAGCAGGTAGCAAACTTCGAGAAAATCAGATTTTTCCGCCAGTTGATCAATCGGGTAACCGCGATAACGAAGAATACCTATATCGCCGTCGATGAAGGTGATGGCGGATTCACAGCTACCCGTCGATGTGAAGCCGGGATCGAATGTAAAACACCCGGTCTCTGAATACAGCTTGCGCACATCAATGACATCAGGACCGGTCGTTCCTTTTAGGACATCCAGATCATAGGTATCGCCATTGCGGTTATCTTTTAGGGTAAAGGCATTTTTTTCCACGGGCGTTGGTGCGTCAGACATTTATGATCCTCCAGTTAGCGATTTTGTCAGCCGGTTTGATTATACACAATTTTTTGATACTTAAAGAACGTCATCTAGACGCCCCAGGGTCTCTTCGCGTCCCAGTACATCCATCACTTCAAAAATACCCGGCGAAACATTTGAGCCGCTCAATGCGGCGCGCAGGGGTTGCGCCAGTTTGCCAAGTTTAATGTCCTTGTCTTCGGCCAATTTCTTGACGGTGTCTTCCATCGCTTGCTGGTTCCATCCTTCAAGGGCGGCAAGGGTGGCGCGCAGGGAAGCAATCTTCTCAAGCCCGTCATCGGCGAGAAGTTTTTGGGCCTTTTCATTCATCTGCAGGGGCCTGGGGGCGATGTAGAAAAAGGCGCTATCGCTTAATTCGATCAGGGTCTTGGCGCGTTCTTTCAGGCCGTCCATGGCTTTTGCGAGCAGTTCCATTTCCGCCCCGGACAAGTCCCGGCCAAGGCGCTCGCCTAAAGCCGGTGCAATCAGTTCTACAAGCCGGGATGATGACGCTTCGCGCATGTATTGGGCGTTGAGGCTGGTCAGTTTGGCGACATCAAAGCGCGATGGCGATTTGCCGACCCCTGCAAGGTCGAACCACTCAATGGCCTTGTCGGTGGGGATGAACTCTTCATCACCGTGAGCCCAGCCAAGGCGTAGCAGGTAATTACGCATGGCTTCAGGCAGGAAACCGTCGTCTCGATAGGTTTCAACACCCAGCGCTCCGTGGCGTTTGGAAAGTTTCGCGCCATCGGCCCCGTGAATAAGGGGAATATGGGCGAATTCAGGGACGTTCCAGCCCAGCGCTAGGTAAAGCTGGTACTGGCGAAAGGCGTTGGTCAGGTGGTCATCTCCACGGATAACATGTGTGACACCCATATCGTGGTCATCGACGACAACGGCCAGCATGTAGGTCGGGGTACCATCGGCGCGCAACAGAACCATGTCATCAAGCTGGTCGTTAGCAACCTTGACCTGACCCTGGACCAGATCATTGATGATACTCTCACCCTCCCGGGGGGCCTTCAGGCGGATAACCGGATCAACACCCACGGGCGCATCTTCAGGCGATTTATCACGCCAGCGCCCGTCATAACGCATGGGGCGGCCTTCATTACGGGCCAACTCGCGCATTTCAGTAAGTTCTTCGGGCGAGCAATAACATTTGTATGCCTTGCCATCCGCCAGTAGCTGATCAACCGCTTTGCGGTGCTCATCAGCGCGGGAAAATTGCGAGATCGCCTCGCCGTCCCAGTCCAGTTCCATCCAATTCATGCCGGCGTAGATGGCCTGAACCGCCTCTTCCGTTGAGCGTTTGCGGTCTGTGTCTTCAACCCGCAGCAGGAATTTACCACCATGATGGCGAGCGAAGAGCCAGTTGAACAGGGCCGTGCGAGCACCGCCAATATGGAGGAACCCTGTCGGGGAAGGCGCAAAGCGTGTAATGATCGTCATGAAGGTATCAGTTTCAAAAATGGGAACATTTGTGATTTGATAGTGAAGGAAGCCTGTGAGGCCTCCGGGAATCATTATTTATCACATTCTGTTAGCAGTTGCAGCAAAATATTTTCAAAATGGTGGGTAAGCTGCTGAAAACAAGCAATAAGTATAGATTATTTTTTGAACGGGAACAAAGTCGCCTGGTGCTTTGGACGCCTGTAGCGTTGGGCGCGGGAATTGCCTTTTATTTTAATCTGAACGTCGAACCGCCGCTGTGGTCAGGGGTTTCATGCTTGCTTGTCATGCTGCTTGCCCTGTTTATGACCCGGGGCCGCGATACGCCGCTTTTGGCTGTTGTGTGCATAAGCGTTTCCCTTGCCTGTCTCGGGTTTGGTGCGGCTCAGTGGCGGACCGCCTTTGTCGGCGCTCCGGTTCTGATCAGGGCGGTGGGGCCAACCAGTGTTGAGGGACGTATCGTCAGATTGGAAATCAGGATTAAGGGGGACAGGGTAACCCTGGAAAAGCCAAGGATCGGCGGGGTTGGCCCTGAAATGACGCCTGAAAAAATCCGTATCGTGTTGAGCGGGACACAACCGGCCTTACAGACCGGCGACTGGATACGGGTCCGCGCCAAATTGGCACCACCGCCGGGCCCGGCCGCACCTGGTGCCTTTGATTTCCAGCGCCGACTGTATTTTTCAGGAATCGGCGGTGTTGGTTTTTCTTACGGAGCGGCCAAGGTGACAGCAAGGGCCAGTGATGTCAGTTCACCAAATCCGCTACATGCGACATTGTTGAGCCTGTCACGGTTGCGCAGTTTGATCGGCAAGCGTGTTCTTGAGGCATTTGCGGAACCTGACCAAATAGCCCAGGGTGCGGTTATCCAGGCGTTGATGACTGGTGAGCGCGGGGCCATACCTGAGCAGGTGCTTGTGGATTTTCGGGATTCCGGAATTGCCCACCTTCTGGCTATTTCCGGCCTTCATATTGGCCTAGTTGCGGGAATCGTCTTCGTAGGGTTCAGGGGCTTGTTAGCGCTTTTTCAACCCCTGGCGCTTACCTATCCAATAAAGAAATGGGCGGCGCTTATGGCCCTTGTTTGCGCATTTTGCTACGCCCTGATTGCCGGGGCGACTGTACCGACAATGCGGGCGTTTCTCATGATCGGGGTGGTTTTGCTGGCTGTTGTCTTTGAACGCCGGGGCCTGTCACTCAGGCTGATCGCCTTTGCAGCCTGCGTTATTCTGTTAATCAAACCAGAAAGCTTGCTCGGGGCCAGTTTCCAGTTGTCATTTGCCGCCGTGACGGCGCTTGTCGCGGCTTACGAGGCACTGTCGGAAAGTCGGTGGAGAAAAGCAAGAAGCGGCAAGGGCAGGGGGTTAACCTCACAATTGCTGCTCTATATTGGCGGTGTCGCCTTGACAACCCTGATTGCCGGATCGGCGACGGCGCCCTTTGCCGCTTTTCACTTCAACCGGTTTGCCGACTTTAGCCTCGCCGCCAATCTGCTGGCGGTACCGCTCACGGCTCTCTGGATTATGCCCTGGGCCGTGGTTGCCTTCGCCCTGATGCCGTTCGGGCTTGAATATCTGGCCCTGGTGCCCATGGGGGCCGGGGTTGGCGCGGTGATAGACATTGCCCACG
>Ga0233429_1002835_pt1 | contig 17365 bp, 22 predicted proteins | sample SI_118_April2016_3_FD_179879 | JGI IMG/M metagenome (GOLD analysis project Ga0233429, IMG submission 179879) | Seawater microbial communities from Saanich Inlet, British Columbia, Canada - SI_118_April2016_135_MG | ecosystem: Environmental > Aquatic > Marine > Inlet | place: Canada: British... | reverse complement strand
GGCTAAAACGTACTCAATATCATCATCGTTAATTTTATCCTGACACCAAGTAGTCTCGCCCTCTTGCTGTAGCCATATTCTTTTATGCGCCTTCAACTCTACCGATTCGTTAGTCATGATTCCTCCGTTATCTCTACTTTATGGTGTTAACTCTTATTATATTGAGTCACGCCAATGAACACTACGCTCTCTTGGTTCGACATAATCAAGTTCAAGAGACTCATCATAAGGTATAATGTCATAATCATACCCAGGACGCTTATCACACCATTCTTTAGCATGTGATGTATCATCAAATTGCATGACGACATTATCAACATCAACAAGCGTGAACCCGTTAACAAGTATAGCTTTCATGTTATATCTCCCTTAATGGTATTCAACTCTACACTTGCCACCAAGTTCATCAATTAACTGTTGAACCTTGATGTCTAATTCAGCCTTTGTGCTGGCATGTACATCTTCAGCGTCACTTACACCCTCTAAGGGCAACCAGTATATTACAGTAGCAGTATAGGTTGTCTCAAGTGTACTGTTTAAGAATGCTATCTTATCCATGTTATCCCCTTTAGAAGTGCTTGCCACAAGGACAAAGTATCCCTGCAGATGTATATGTAGCGTATTGTACGTCCCCATTAACCTTGGGACAGGTAATGATAGGGCCACCAGGATGAGTCTTGCCGGTATCCTTATGGTCTTGTTTAGCATAGTAGTCCTTTAACTCTTGGACTGACATAAATGACTTGATACTTCTACTCATGTTATTACCCCTTATTGTATTAGCCCCTGTTCTTTATTATAGATGTGACGCATTAATGATAGGGGAGAGATGCATCAGATTTTCATCCATAGTACACCTCTACCCCCTTATGACAACCATTCTAGCTCACTCAAGTTCGCCTTACCGATTGTCTATGATACATAAGGCTACTACGTATTTATTAGCCTATTGGCTCCTTATGCTATCAATACTTGTGTAGACCACTGTTCAGCCTCGATGGACGTTCCCCGTAGTGGATACGTGATGCTATCTACACTTTCACAATACTTTGCTGCTCTTATGTATAGGTGGCAGCGAACCTATTACTTACGCCGTATAGACAACGGCTGGATGTGGGCCCGAAGGCCCAACATCTTACTCTTCTACGATACCGATAGCCTGTTCAACAGGAACCATGTCAGTCTTCTTCTGCACCTCACTAGCACGCAGGTTAGCCAAAGAGCGATACATCGTACCACCTTTGGAAGTCAGACATTCATGCTGGTCATCAAACGCTGGTGTCAGTGAGCATTCCACTACATTGGCGATGATGGCCTTGCCATCTGTACCTTTACCACAATTAATTAACATTCTCAACTCCCTTTCCGTTAATTAAAAACCAACTTGGGGTGGGTAGGGGTGAGTATATATGTGTGTCTTGTCTCAGACCTATTTTTCCCAGATTCGTTAACGCCTCGCTATCAACCTGTTAGCAACGCCTTGGTCGATTATCCCAAAAAATTTCAAAATAGTTCTTGCATAGCCCCCAAAAAAAGTTTATCGTATGTCGCCGACATTAAAAGAAATAAACTAACTCTTCTTATTATATATATACATTATTATCTATTATTATCTCGCCGCAATTTTGAATTTTTCTTTTGGTTTGTATATATTACGTTTGTAACATGTAGCATGAGAAAAGGTAAACTTAAATTGATACCTACCACCGAGAAGAACAGTACGTATGTTACTATTGGCGTTAAGTGTTATTCTGTGCATGAGGATGTGTATAATTTGATTAAAATGTTGTTAAAAGAGAATAAGAGAAAGGTTAGGAAGAATGAAAGATATGAAGCTTAAAGACATTGGGGGGTTGAATGGGAATACGGTCAAGGCGTTGGAAGCTGGAGGTGTGGCTACTATGGCAGACTATATGGGGCTCAATAATAATCAGTTGCTGGCGATTAAAGGGGTGGGTGTTGCGTCTGTTACCGCTTTAGCTCGTTCATTACAGCCTCAGATTCAGGAGTTCAGGGCAGAGGCATCTCTGGATGTACCTGGCCATCCTGATGAGACTATTTTGGATAAGCCTGATATTATTGCTGATGTGGGTATGACTGAAGAGGTTATGGTGTTACCAGAGCCTACAGCTATCGATGTGGATGCCATACCTGATCCTGACTATGGTGAACCTGCTAATTTGGTTCCTCGTCCACCTGAACAGCCACAGCGTACAGAGTCACAAGAGGCTAAAGAGATATTTGTCCAAGATCAGGATTTTTCTAAGGTAGAGCATGTTCAGCCGTCAGAGCCCACTAGAGAGGATGATGATGAGGTTTTTCTCATTGATGTTAATCCCGGGTTGTTTAGGAATCATGAAGAGGCTGTATCCTTTATATGTGATTGGATGATTGCTTCTCAACCATATATCCGTGTTCCACGGACAGAGCATAATCTTCAACGTGCATTTGTGATGCGTTGGAAAGAACATATCAAGAGGATGGACTAATGAATGAGGAAGAGGTACTGGAGGCTGGTGAGCTTTTAGATGAAGAGACCAGGGAAGATAATGGTTGGGATGTATATGAGAAAACGTATCAGGAGCAGAAGAATAGGAACAAAGCTCTTGATTGTGCTCTTGTTCTTGCAGGAATGAAAGAGAATGGCAAGGCTGTATTCCCCTTGTTGTGGGATGCAGAGAAGATATATGAGTTCCTTGGAGGCAAGACATATAAAGAAATAGCACCAAGTGAGTAATGAATTCACAAAAGATAAAGGGTATACCTCACTACGTTTTCGAGAACGATAAAGAGTTCGTAGAGTTTTTTGAAAGTAAGCCCCCGCCACTCGCTGCAGATTGGCGGTCAGCTAAAGAAAGGGATTGGGTAAGGGCTGACGATGGCGGAATTGTCCAGATTCTTAGGCGTGGTGAGCTAAACCATCACAATGACCGTCCGAATTATACATGGGCCAGTGGTTGGGTGAGAACTGTAGTTGGGACATTCGTCTGTCATCCTAACCAGAAGATGGACACCAACTTCGCCCTTCACCCCAATCGTTATACATTTAGTGGTAAGACTCCCCACTTTCAGGTTGTTATAAAGAACCGAAAGAATTTGACAAAGGCTGAACGTGCTTTTTGCTTCAACATCGCTGCCGGGATGGGCTTGGAGGCGAGCTATAAAGACGCGTATCAGTATACAGGATTGAAGGCCAGGGAAAAAGGCTTTCTATTAATGAAGCAGGAGAGAGTTGTGACAGAGATAAATAAATCAATTACTGACTTGGCTGATGACATGGGTATAAACCATAAGTTCATCTTAAAGGGCTTGAAGGAGCTATTTGAGGACAAGCACATTGATAATGCTACCGCCTTTCGTGCTTTGATGGAACTTGGCAAGGCTATAGGAACTGTTGGTAATCAACCTAAACTCCTTAGTGGTGGAGTGGCTGCCGTTTCTTTTGGTGGCTTTGAACAGAAACATCTGGATAGGATAGAAGAAGATGGTGGAGAAGCTGAAGTTGTGGTGGAGGAATTACCGAGCAAAACGGATAGTGTGGAAGAAGCTAAAGAAGAGTAATGACTACTTTATTGCGTTTAAGACTACTGGAGATAAATATGAGGTTTCCCACTCAGCGAAGCTTATGGATATTATGTCTGTGGTCGGAGATATGGTCGTGAAAGAAAACGGCAATAGAGTGATCTTTGTTGATTACAACCAAGCAGGTGATGCATGATAATGATGAAATTTATATGGTTTGTTGGGGATGAAATAGTACATGAAGTTGAAATCCCTTATGGCAAGCCATTAGCTGGATTGATGTGGGATAACCGTAGACCAGACTCTTATATAATACCAAAACTAGGAAAGGCTAAGACAGAGGTAGAGAGAATGCAACGATTAAGCTATGATAATCAAATAAACATGGCACTGGGCAGGAGCAGACAATGGTAATCAGGTCAGACCGCAAAGGAGATATATAAGATGAATGGTTTAAAACTATTGGCAAAGGGTGTATCACATCTACCATTAGACCTTAGGGTAAAAGCTATAGATAAGGTAATCGAAGGCATGAGTGATGAGCAGGTAAATGAACTTGTCGGTGAAAATAATGCACTTGGAGCACGACTTATAAATCATTATCTAGTTGGCTCCGGCAAACAAGTTATACTTAATCTGAAAGATGATGAATGGAAGTTTCTAATTAATTCATCTGATGGCAAGTGGAGACCAAGTACAAATAAGCAGTATCCTGCGTCTAGTGGGTGGGAATGGTCTTATGCTGTCCCATCCGTACAATGGCATATTGCCCAGAGTGAAAACCAATATATAACAGACCAAAAACGTGCGGCCTATGATGCAGAGAGTGAGGCCATGGGAGGAAGGCCTCTTTCAGAATATAGAGACAATCAAGTCCTATTGAGGAGAGACCATCAGTTACGCAAGAAAGATATTGATAGAATGGCTGGGACACTCCATAATGCACTCGGCACAACCACATTACGCAGGAGAAAGCTTAAAAATGGTGCCTATCAGTATGAAGTCGCGGGAGAGGAATTTGATTTTGTCAATGCATTTAGCGGTAAAACTTATGGAGAGGGGTCAGAAAGGGGAATAAATAATTCTGGTGCTATGCTTATTAAGACATTATTCCCAGAACTTGTAGACCTAGAAGATGTTCCTATGGCTCAAAATGAAATGTATAAAACGAAGAGGAAGATATATGCAAAAAAGGATATGAGCCAGCTAGGTAAACCATTTAAATTAAACGCTTCTTATATTGACGAGAGTACAATTACCACAGAAGACGAAGTTATCAACGAAGCTAATTTTATTGATGACATGTTTGGAGAATGAAATGCCTATGCCTTTTCATTGTCACGAATGCGACAAGCCTACAGTCAATAAGGCAGGTATATGTGATGATTGTGAATCAGAGATTTATGCAGAGGGCTTAAGAACCCTTAAACTGGATGACGAGGAAAAAAAGAAAGAGTATTTTCAAGGAACTCGCGTCCCAAAAGAAAAGGAAGAAGAATGAAATATATGAAACTGCCTATCGTTATAGAGGCAATACAGTGGAAGGCGGATAGCCGACAAGAGGAAGACCCAAAGTGGTTGGCTGATGCAATTGAACGTGGTGAAGTCACCTTTAAAAACTTTGGTTTTCAGACTGTAGAGATGGTTATCTATACACTTGAAGGCCCAATAACTGCCAGCTATGGTGATTACATTATACAGGGTGTGGCCGGTGAGCTATATCCATGCAAGCCAGATATATTTGAAAAGACTTACAAACTCGTAGACTAATGGCGAATATAAACACCCACAATGTCTCTCAGGCTGAAATTGCCCTTTTGAGAGCCTACGATAACCTCATTGACTTTGGAAAGCTTTTTCTCCCTGGTGACTTCTTGAAGTCGGAGACTCCTAATTTCCATCATGAGATTGCCAAAGAACTCAACTCGCCGTCGAATAAACCATGTGCTATTATTCTTGCGCGTGGCCATGCAAAAACGACGCTAGTGAAGGCTAAAATACTAAAAGACCTTTGCTTTGCCAAGAAAGCCTATGAATGGGGTTTTGCTGAGGAGGAACGGTTCGAGTTCTTTGGGTGGGTGTCGTCGAATCAAAAGAAATCAAAGAACAATGTTGCATATGTCAAGTTGAACTTGCAACAGAACCAAGAAATGGTGTATTACTTCGGGAAGAAGATGATAGATGGTTCTCTAGCGCTCAAGGGCGATACATGGAACCAAGAGAACTTGGTAACTGCGTGGGGTGACAGGCTCATTTCGTCCAGTAACCTTTCTTCTATGCGTGGTGATACACTCGCTACCATAGAACAGGGCGCTGTGCGTTATTCATGTGTCTTCATTGATGACGCTGAGAACGAAGAGAATACCAAAACACACTCTGCTCGAGAATCTATCGTGAACAATATTATGGATGGTATTATGCCCGCCATTGATTCTCACTATACTGGCAACCGTTTGTTTCTGGTGGAAACACCAGTGCATTATGATGCTATGGCGCAGGATATTCTTGACAGATGGGCTCAAGTCAGGCAGGGGACTCCAGAGGAGATAGAAGAGTTCCCGTGGAGGGTCATTGCGTATGGCGCAACACAACCGCATATGCCAGGCGGGGTTCTCTGGAACTCATGGATGCCAAGAGAGGCGCTTGAAGCTGAGAAACAAAGATATATTCACTCGAAGAAGGGCGTTGCTGGCTACTACCAGGAATATGAGATTGAAGTTCAGTCCAAAGACAACTCTATATGGACAAGAGACCACATCAAATTTTGGGAAGGTTATTACCATTGGGAAGAGAAGGCTGGTCAAGGCTTTCTTAATATGGGTGGAGTTGATTATCCTGTTAATGTATTTATTGGTTGTGACCCTGCTACTGATATTGATACCAGAGAGTCGGATTTCACTGTTGTTATGGCTGTCGCAATTGATGCAGACAACAACTCTTATGTGCTCGAGTATGAGCGCCATAGAGCTATTCCTACTGTTGCACAACGAGATAGTGATGGGGAAGTTCTCGGGAAGACAGGCGTAGTCGATTATATCATGGATATGCATGAGAAGTATCATGCCATGTCTTCAGTTGTAGAAGATGTCGCTATGAACCGAAGTGTCTTTCAATCCCTAAATGAACGTCGAAGACTCATGAATAAGTTTGAAATTAGCGTTATACCAGAGAAACCGGGAGGCCGCGAGAAGAGAAATCGCATTTTAAGTGGCCTTGCCGGAAGATTTTCGGGTGGGACGGTCTATTATCGGGAAAACATGTTTGATTTAATAAATGAAACCGTTACCTTTGGGCCGAGAATGGCACATGACGATACCATAGAAGCTTTTTACTACGCATGTAGGTATGCATACCCACCTGACTTCATTAAAAAAGAGGTTGGGGATGACGGTGCCTTTGAATTTGAGAAGCCTGCACAGCGCAGGGCTAAACATTGGCAGGGAGCATAATGACTGATTATAAAAAGCTTGGAATGAAACATGCAGAAGCCATTATGTTTGAAGACGGCTTCGCTACTGATGCAGCCGTATCGGTTTTAAAGTCACTTAAGGTGGTTGCTCCAGATGGGCCAGTATTGAAATTCGCCAGAGAGGAAGCATATAAGTATGCCTCGCTTGGTTCTGGCGGGTCTATGACCCCTGGCCTAAAAAATGCATTTGACAATAAAGTACACGATGGAATAGAAACTGGTACATATACTGGTGGACTGAAGGGCGAGTCTGGCCCTAATATATTGAGAATATATCTTGGGCTTGACAGAAACACTTTAAAAGAATCTGCAGACAAACCATCAAGTTGGACAAAGCCTGACCCTGCTGGTGGTTGGAGAAGTGGAAGAGACTACACTACGGTTGAAGTTGACAGGTATAGCCTTCTCCATAGTGAAGACCAGGCTGAGAATAATGATTTCTCTGCTAGATTTAAAGTTCTAGTGGATGCCGTTAATAATGGGACATACAATCCTACCGAACATGCTATCAAGAGTGACCCTGGAGATGAGAAAAATCCAACGAGAATACCTATTGATGTTTATTCCAAAATTGATATGGCAAACTTTACGGAATCTATTGGTTATGACCCGGAAATGAAAAGATACTATTTTAGCGTAACCGATGTTTGGGACTTTGAGGATGCGGAGGCTTATGCTGATAAATATGCACCCACACACACACACACTCATCTAGGCGGGAAGCCTTTGTCAAAAGAAGATGTAGAACATTTTGACAAAAGGAATAAGAGTGCTAAAGCGCAGGCTAAGCTAATGGATGCTGTAGGTATTCCTATCGGGCTTTATGACAGATACTATTTAAGTGACAACTTAGTAGATGCGATGCTGGGGAAGAACGTTCGAGAATACAGTTTATCTGCTGAAGATAAAATAATTAATAGTATGAAGTGATTATGGCTACTAAAAAAGACAACGAAGTTTTCGACCTAATGGTATCAGATAATACCTCTGTTAATCTGAATGGCCCCTTAATTGACCCGCCTAAACTTGGGGAGAATGAAGTTGGCAACATTAGAGCAGACAGGCGTACCAAGGGTCAAACTGCTGTAGATGAATTTTACTATGACAACCAGGATAAAGGTGCAACTGGATTCTTGAGATTTGCTCACGAGACTGCTGTTGGACTACTTGGGTTGCCAGACATGCTTGTCCCAGGCCAACCAATCAAAGACCAATTAGTTAAACCGCCTAATCTTGGTGGAGATACTCAGCAAGAAAGAGTCACTAAGGTTTTAGATACTGCTGCTCTTGTTGGTTCTGTATATGCTCCAAAAGCTGGGATGAAAATAAGTGATTTTATAAGTGGTGACAAGGCCATTATCGGATTAACAGAAGATGCTATGAGGTGGCAACGCACATGGATGGCTCATCCAAAAGCGATGGAAAGAGCTATAGCTGACGTACCGACAGACATTCAGAAAGCAATGAAGTCTAATATCCCATTAACAGCCGCACAAAAAGAGAGTTTTGAGTTCTGGGCCAAGGCTGAGAATAAATATGATTTAGTGGCTGCTAGGCAAGCAGTTAATAAACATAACTATGAATTTGATATGAAGGTTATCGCTGAAAAAGGAATTATAAACCAGCCCGAAAGTGGGACGCTTGCAAGAGCTTGGACGTTAGGAGATAACAATCAGGGGGCTATGAGGGACAATCTTAAAGCATCACTAACACAGAAAATCGAAATAAACAAGCCAAAGTTTCCACATCCCTCTACAAAAGCTGGGAAAGAAAAAATCATGTCAAGCGCAGTCCATGAGGCAGACCATATTTCAAGAGGCGCAATGAGGCACAAATCTGTTGACATAGATTTAATTGAGAGTGTTTATAGACCACGCACTAAAGATTATATCAAGAAGCATAAACAGTATACGCCTGGTAAGTATATGAGATACAGGAAGAACATACAGTACCTTGCCCGCCCACATGAAGTCAAAGCTAGGATTCAGTCTTTAAGATACAAAATGGGGTGGAAGTCATTTGATGATATTCCAGAGGGATTCACTATAAACGAGATACCACCAGAGATAAGAAAGACCCATAGTTATAGACAGTTAAAGGGTGTTATCGAAGAAGAAAAAATAGCTGACCTTATGACAAAATTATCTGGTGCATTGCCACTTGTGGGTGCAGATTTGATAGCAGAGAAGGAAGATAAGTAATGCCTAGTAAGACACAAGCACAAAAAGCTGCAGAAGTTCACGAACTATTTGACCGCGCCAATGGCGTATACCGCAGGAAGTGGCGAGCACTTGAACAACGCAGTTTTGAGTTCTACTTAAACAACCAGCTCTCCGCAGCTCAAATCACAGAGTTAGAGAACGCTGGTATGCCCAGCTTTATTATCAACCGCATTACGCCGGTTATTGAAATTATGAAATATTTCGTTACAGCCAACAACCCGCGCTGGAAGGCTGTAGGTGTTACTGGTGACGATTCAGATATTGCAGCCATCCACGGTGATATTGCCGACTATTGTTGGTATATATCTAACGGGACATCATTATATCCATCTGTTGTACTTGACTCTCTTACCAAGGGGGTTGGATACTTTATGGTTGATATTGACAAAGATATGGACAGGGGGAAGGGTGAGGTTGTGTTCAAGAGGCTTGAACCATTTGATGTCTTCGTAGACCCGCAATCGACTGACATTCTTTTCCGTGATGCTGGCTATATTATAGTAAAGAAGAACTATCCACGCTCACAGCTTGCCAGACTATTGCCTCAATTCAAGCAAAAGATTATGAAGGCATCTGGTAATGAGCATGAGAATGACAACTATACAGAACGTGATTTTGCTGCCGCAGAACAGATTCTGCCCGGTGATGTTACTCTGGCCTATAAACTTGATGGTGAAGAAGACCAAATCCTTGAGTATTTTGAGAGATATTATCTTGTACCAACACAGTTTGTTAATGTACTAAGCCGTGTTCCGCTAACTCCAGAAGAACAGAATGAGCTAAAGAGTCGCGCTGAAGAGGCATTAAAAGACTTCCAGGAAGAATTAAGTGTCTCATTTAAGGAGCAGGAACTGCAATTCAAGCAGGCTGTGGACTCTGGAGAGATGCTACCCGAAAGGGCAGAACTGGAGATTAAACGAATAAAAGATCAGATGGAAGTAGCGCTTGAAGAACGCAGACAGGTAGTTACATCTCAAATCTATGATGTCATGTCTCAGACAAGAGAGACTGTTATGGAAATGGTTCAATTTAATGAACTGTTAAAAAACCCAGAGTTTAGAAGTTTAATTGTTAATTACTCTGCATACTGGGAAAATAGACTCCATATGAGCCAATCTGTCGGACGAGACATCTGGCTTGGTGAGTATACCTATAATATTTCTACATATAATATTGTACCTATTCCATATACATATACTGGTACACCCTTTCCGATGTCTGCCGTTACTCCTCTTATTGGCAAACAACAAGAGATTAACAAAGCACATCAGATTATGATTCATAATGCTAATCTCTCATCTAACCTTAGATGGCTGTATACAGAAGGTTCCATCCCTGAAAAAGAGTGGGAAGAGTATTCCTCATCTCCGGGAGCATTACTTAAGTACCGTCAGGGATTTGACCCTCCAACACCAGTTCAGCCATTACCGTTGAACAATGCTTTCTATTCTATTACGCAAGAAGGCAAGTCTGATATTGAGTATATCTCTGGTATCCATTCGTCAATGATGGGGGTAGCGAACTCACAACCTGATACATATCGTGGCCAGCTTGCTAATGATGAGTATGGCACAAGACGTATTAAGGCGTGGATGAATTCTACCATTGAACCGGCTCTTGAACAGCTTGGTAAGGTACATATGGAAATGGCCAGAGCTCACTATACTGCAGCCAAGGTCTTTCGTATTGTACAACCTGAAAACGGTATGAATGATGTGAAAGAGGCTGAAATCAATATCCCAATCTGGAATGACAAGACAAGTTCAATCCAGAAGTATAATGATTACCAGTCTGCCAAGATGGATGTTCGTGTTGTCGCAGGGTCTACGATGCCAGTTAACCGATGGGCATTACTTGAAGAGTATTTCAGGTGGTTCCAGGCTGGTCTCATCGATGATATTGCGATGCTCAAAGAAACAGACATTCGTGACAAGTCTGCCATCATTAATCGCCAGAGCCAACTTGCACAGGCAAGACAACAGCTTGAGCAGATGGAAGAAGAGATCAAACAGCTTCAGGGTGACAATGAGACACTCTCAAGACAGATTATACAGTCTGGCATACGCCATGAGATTGATAAGGCCAAGGGCGATATTGATGCTGCCGTAAGGTCGCAGGAAACTACAATTGAGAAGGAAACATTGAAAACTCAAGCAGAGCAATCAAATCTTCGTGCAAAAGGTAATATTGCATTGGAAGGTATGAAGAAGGATATAAGCAGGGCTGTGAAGGACGCGAATAAAGATGTTGCACAGTCCAAAAAGTAATTGTATTTTAAGAAAGGAAAATTATGAACGATAGACTAACAACAGATTTGGACTTTAGTAGCATGGAAGATGGCAAAGGTGGTAACGTAGGTGCGGGAATAGATTCCGCAGTTGACGACTTCTTTGGCAACCTTGACGCTGAAGTCAATGGTATCATATCAGACCCAACGGTTACACAACCGGCAACTCAGCATAGCGCTGACCCTGGTGCAAGTACAGTTAAGTCCGATCAAGTAGTTCCCCACAGGAATTCAGAGGTAGACTTTGAAAAAAGATACGCTGATTCCAGTACTGAGGCTAAACGCCTCAAAGAGAGGAACGATCAACTTGAGCCTTATGCGCCTCTTCTAGACCGCATGAGACAAGACCCAAATCTCATTAATGTAGTACGTGGCTATTTAGAAGGAGGAGTCGAACCTTCCGCGCAGCAACGTGCAGACCTTGAAATTCCCGAGGACTTTATTTTTGATGGAGAGGCTGCTTTCAAAGAACCAACCTCTGATTCAGGAAAAGTACTCAGCGCAACCATCGAGAAAATTGTACAAAAGAATCTTTCTAGAGTACAACAGGTTTCTCAGATGGAGAACGCAAGGAATCAAGAATTTAGTGAGTTTACAAGTCGGAACAAGCTCGAAGGTGATGAAGTCGCAGACTTGAAAAAGTATGCAGATGAGCACGACCTTTCTTGGGAAGACATTCTGTACCTTAAAAACAGGGAAACGCGCGAAAAGGAAATCGCTACGCAGGCAAGGGATGAAAGTCTTGCCAAACGAGATACAACAAGTGGTCTTCCCACTTCTCTCGCTAGTAGGGCATCTGGAGCTGATGACAGGGTTAAATCTCCTGAAGATACAGTATTCGATGCACTCGCCGGTGCGGGAGGCGGAGTAGAAGACCTGCTATCACTTGGAGACTAAAACCTTATGAGTGACATGATTGCAATTGGCGCAACGGTTGACAATGCTGCTGGTGCTGCAGATGTGCGTCTTGGAACAGCGTTAGACACTGGTGTTCTACGCCGAAAATATAACTTCGGTGATAGAGTGTCAGAGCTAATGATTTCCCAAGACCCCTTCTTCAGATTTCTAAGCAAGGTCGCTAAAAAGCCTACTAACGATCCTCAGTTCAAGTTTACTGAACGTAGAGGTTCATGGCATAAGCGTTATGCTTATTCTACTGCCCACGGAGTAAATGCATCTGTTGCAGACACTGGCGATGCCACTGTTGATGCAACATATCTTTCCGATGGGAAAACCTATTACTTTAAAATGGGTACAGACTACAAGAGTGCTGGTAATATTCAGAATATCTACGGACAGTCCAATGGGGCTTTTTCTGTAGGTGCTGCTGGAACACAACCAAAATTCTTCCTGCCTGGACAGGTTTTAAAATTTAACTATCGTGCTGCAGATGAAGATTCTGCGTTTACAGTCCCAACTGGATATGTTCTGGTGAAGGTTATAAGCGTTGACTTGACTTCAGTTGAGACACACGCCATTCTGAGAACAGAAGTTATTAAGGGCGTTGACACTGCCCAAGACCTTATGTGGGCATCAGAAACTGCTCCAGTAGCACAGACATACGATGCTGTAATTCAGAATGATCTAGAGCCAAAACGTTCCTACGTTGTTGGGACTGTCTATGATAAGGGTACTGGATATCCTGAAACATGGGCTGACCAACCATTTAGTACCGCACAAGGCCAGACTCAAATCTGGAAGACTGCAATGGCTATGGATAACACTGACCGGGCTACCGAACTTCGTTATGAGAAAAACGAATGGGCGCGTATCTGGAAAGACAAATTAATTGAGCACAAATGGGACATTGAACAGTCTTGTTTATTCGGTCATTTCGATACAACCTATCGGACTACTGAAGGTGCTGTAGACTTTATCACTAACTATGGTAACGTTTTCTCATTAACCCATTCAACCAAAACAGCCGATGAGTTCCTGGATGATATGTCCAGTTATCTCGACCCTCGCTATAACAATGGCAAGGCGACTCTCTTTTTCTGTGATACAGCCACATACAACTGGCTGCACAAGATTGGTGGAGATAGTTACTTCGCTAACAATGTCGGTTCTATCAAAGACGGTGGAACCCTCGTTGGTCGTGCCAATGTTGACATCAGACTCGCTGGTAAAAAGAGAATCTTTGGTGTTGATGTGACTACAATTTCCACAGTTTATGGCGATATGAATGTTGTTCGCAATGTTCACCTTGACGGTTCTTCTGTCAAGATTCTCGCAATCAACATGAACTATGTGAAATATCGTCCATTGGTTGGTAATGGAATTAACCGTGATACTAGCGTTTACGTTGGTGTCCAAACACTAGAAAACAGTGGTGTTGACCGCAGAGTAGACTTAATTCAGACCGAAGCCGGTATGGAATTTAGTATGCCTGAATGTCACGCTTACTGGGCATAGGAGGTAGATTATGAGTGTTAAAAATCCTATGTATGGTCAGAACAAGTTTGATGAATCTCTGAGCAACGATTACTACCTTAGAAATAAGTTAGCATTTTTGTCTGGTGATTATAGTCAGCTTAGTTTACAGGCTGCCGCCGATACAACCGATGCAAAGGTTGTGACCGGGTTCACTCTGCTTTATGATAATATTGCAGAGAGTCTCTGGGATGGTGATGATGCTGCTGCATCGATGGTATTGCCAGCCGCAATCAAGGGAGCACTTACCGTGTTCCGTTTTGCAGCTCGGGCAGATGGTGCGGCCAGCATTACCTTTTCATGTGCAAGTGGTGAGGAGTTCCAATCTGGTTCTCTTTGCGTCCCAGTAACCAATCTGGGAGATGGGCTGACTGCCTTGCGCAAGCCAGCCATCGTGCAGGAATGGACTCAGAGTGTTAATACTTCTGGTGGTACGGTGCAATCCGTTTCCCAGGGGAATAACACGCTAGTTATTGCTGCTACCGGCACTAATAACCAGACTAATGTTGGTGCTGATTTAGCATTCTTCTGTGAGGAAGATGGCAAATGGGTAATTGGCTTTATTGGCTCAGAACTTGGTTCTGGTGCCCTTAATGCTACATTCGCAACTAGCACAGTTTAGGTTGTAATAACTAACCTGCTCCGGGGGTTCTTTACCCTTTCTTCCCCTCGGAGTGGGTTTTAACTAAGGGTAGCCATGGCTGATACAATCGCAGATAAAGTACAATCTTTAACTGGTGTCACTACTGCTGATACAGAATTTATGGATATGGGCAAGAAGCTCATTGTCAATTCAGTCCCCCCAAACATGTTGACCGAGTTCGCTGTTGAAGTGGCTGCGACTAATGACAATGGAATATCTATTCCAGATGTAGTTCTGTCTGTTCGAAGGGGTGCCAGGGTTTGCAAGAAGATACCAGATGTAGCTTCTTATGCAGCCGAGGCAGCTTACTCAAGCAGCTTATATGCCCCGACTACATTCAGCCCAATATATTATGATAGAACTGGGCTTATATTTGTTAAACCAACACCCACTACGGCACCAAACAATGCTATTGTTGTAAAGGTAGATTATACTGATATTACTGCCGACAGTATGTTTGATCATGTGATTGCATTATATGCGAGTGCTATGGAGATGGGAAAATTAGCTGCAGTTTCAAGGAGTGCCATTAAGACAATTCTTGATGAGCAATTTGATGATTCAGCCGATGCGTTATTCAAGATTGTCACTGACGCTCTTGACATAGCAGATAAATTTATTAATGAAGTTCAGACCTTCGAAACATCATATACTGCACATTCTGCTGGATACCATCTTGCAGGTGATGACCCAGAGATGAGTGCCGAAACCATTCGAGCTGCTGCTCAAGAAGTCGCAAGGGCAGCCAATGCCGGGAATATTATGCAGGGTGTCGCTGCTTCTATTCAGGGGTATTTGAACCAGATGACACAAGATTTGCAACGCTCTAGGGATTATTATACCTGGGCAATGCGTGATTTACAGGGAATGATTACAAAGAACGTGCCACAGCAAGAGGCACAGCCAGAGCAACAACAGGGGCGCAAATGAAAATTTTAGAGATTATGGAGCGAACTGGCGCTAAAGACACTTCTCTCGTTGTTGCGCATATTAAAGACGCAATGCATGAGATGCAGTCCACTACAGATGTTGAAGTCGCAACGGAGACAGTGAGCATAGTTGACGGGACTAGAGATTACCCACTTCCCAAAACAATGGTATCGTTGATGTCTGTTTCGGTATTAAATACAAATACTGATACATATGAACGTATACCGCGCCTTGTCGGTGAACCGATTCTAGAATCGGATGAATCTCCATGAGTGTAGCTAACAACAAAAATTATCTTTACAACCTCAAGGGGAGAGGTCTGCAACTGTATAAGATTCAGGATGCCTTCGGGTCTGCTCTTAATTTTCCAGATCAACTTGGAAGATTCGGAGAGAACTCAAGTGGCTTAATTTATCCAGATACAAGCATTACAGATGGTCTTAAGTTTGAATATACACAACTGCCTGCAGATTTGTTTGTTGATGAAGACCCATTAACAACAGCTCAGTCTGCCTTAACTACGGCTATAACTATTAGTGAAACCACATATGTTAACCTGCCGAGGATGCTTGAACTAGCAGTTGTCGATTATGTTCGTGCAATGTATGCAGAAAGAGGTCTTAATATAGAACTTAAAGAATACTATATGAAAGAATTCTGGAAGAAGGTTTCAAATTATGAGAGCAATCGCGTGCACGTGCATCGGGTTGTTCCAAATGGTGCTTTGAATTTGAGATAGAATATCTTACCTTAACAAAGTATTTTAACGGCCTGCCTGGGCTTTAAACGGGCGGTGGAGGAGGAGTTTCAAAATGACTTACGATTTACACAGGTTTACAACCAAAGAACTATTAAATTACGTTTTATATGATTCTGGTGCAGCAGTCAATGTACAAGGGTACATGTCTGGCGAACTACTTAATTTAATTCTTAATGATTCTACACCGGCTTTAAATGTCAGATTTCTTGGCGGTACAATTGAAAGTGGTATATACCTTGGAGAACAAGCTGCTGCACTAGCTGATATAACAGCATATGGTCAGATTTGGGTAAAGAACGATACCCCTAATACTCTATGGTTTACAGATGATACTGGAGTTGATTATAAACTTAGCGGTTCATTACATATGTATACAGGCGTAGATGCTACAAACCCAGCATCTAGTGATGCTACAACTACCGCTATTGTTGATGCTTATTCTGGAGTAATCATCACTCTCACATTAGCAGGCAACGCACAGACAATCGGAACTCCCACAGTCTCAGATGCAGGCAAGCGATTTACAGTTGTGAATAATGATACATCAACCAACACAATAGAGATTAATGGTATAGTTTTAGAAGTAGGTCACGCTCAAAGCTGGATGTGGGATGGTAGTGCTTGGACACTCGCCACTTCAACTGACGCAGATCAGATCACCTATAACCCAGCCGCAAGTTATCTAACTGCCACAGACGTACAGGGTGCTATTGATGGATTAGTACCAGCAGTAGCAGGCACAACAGAAGATAGCAAGGCTTTAGTTACTGATGCTAGCGGAGATGTTGACTTATCAGGTGGTTATCTTTCAAACGAACAAACAACAACCAATATGATGTCAAAGGGTACGGTGTACCGATTTGATGGGGTGGATGATTTGGTTGCAATTACAGTCCCCGCCGTTGGCCTTAGTGATTGGTTCTATAAGGTAACATTTTCAACGACTGAATCTGGTACAGCCTTTATTCTTGGATGTGAAGGTGACACCGCCACGACAAGCTGGGATTTATATGTGAGTGGTGGCACAACAATAACCTCTAGAATGAGTGGTTCTGCGGGGTTAGTCTCTGCTACTGCAAGCGTTTTTGACGGGAAGCCA
>Ga0233429_1002830_pt1 | contig 17374 bp, 16 predicted proteins | sample SI_118_April2016_3_FD_179879 | JGI IMG/M metagenome (GOLD analysis project Ga0233429, IMG submission 179879) | Seawater microbial communities from Saanich Inlet, British Columbia, Canada - SI_118_April2016_135_MG | ecosystem: Environmental > Aquatic > Marine > Inlet | place: Canada: British... | reverse complement strand
TGGGGGCGCTTGCCAGTCGCCAGCTTGCTCATGTCGACCCAGTCACATTTCTGCTGAGCCAGGCGCTGGTGAATCTCTATGGCACGCCGATCTGGCTCATCGGATTGTGGTGGTGTCTGCTATCGGCAGCAGGTGAGCGGCTGCGGCCCATTGCCTGGTTGTATCTGGGCAATCTGGCCGTACTGCTGCTGTTCAGTGGCAAGATCTACTATCTCGCGCCAGCCTATGCGATGCTCCTTGCAGCGGGGGCTGTTGCGATCGAGTCGATGTTGCAACGACGTCAGGCGCGCCGCTGGCTCGTGGCGATCCCTCTCGTCGTATTCTTTGGCTCCCTGGCGACCGTCCCCATCGCGATCCCTCTGTTGTCGATCGAATCAACGATAACTTTTGGTCGATTCGGGATGCGCTATCTGGGACTGGCAGAGGCGTTTCGCTGGGAGGATGGATCGATTCACGATCTGCCTCAGGACTATGCAGACATGCTCGGCTGGCGGGAACAGGCTCAGGCAGTCGCTGCGGTGTTTGACGATGTTGGGCCAGCTGATATCGCCGCTTCCAACTACGGCCAGGCGGGGGCGCTGGTGCGCTACGGCGATGAGCTTGGCCTGCCGCCCGTCATCAGCAAGAGCAGCAGTTTCTGGCTCTGGGGATTCGGCCATGCGACGGGAGATCCTATGATCTTCATCGGTGAAGACGCCCAGAACCTGTCGGGTCTGTTTCACGAAGTGAAGGAAATCGCCCGGGTGTCCCACCCCTATGCCCGAGAAACCGATGTGCCGATCGTGCTCGTCTCGCGGCCACGCGAGTCTATGCCGGCCCTGTGGGAGATCCTGAAAAAGTATCGCTACTAATTGAAGCGGGCTGTGAAGCCGACCCCGATGCCGGCGACGCGACGCGCCAGTGGCTCAGATTCAACGGGAAACCTGTCGTCGCGCCAGCCGCCCTGGACGACGAGGCCACCCGCCGGACCCACGGGGAAGTGCACGCCAGCCCGCCAATGGAGCGCGGTGCCGTCCTCAAATTCCGCTGCACCGCGCCGGGAACGTCCGCGTGTATACATCAGCCCGCCGCCAACAAAGGGACGAATCCGCGACGCGTCTTGACCCATGAAGAGTGTTAACTCAGGACCGCCTCCCCAGAGGCGAGACAACTCGTTGTCGCGAAAATCTTCGCTGAACAGATAGCGAGCCCCCACGGCAAGTGAGGGTGAGATGAAATAGCTCAGGCCCACGTCGAACTGTGCTTGCGGCACCGAGATGCCGAGGTCATCCTCGCAGAAGCTGTCGTGGTGGTGGTAGCTGTCATCCTCGTAATCCCACTCGTCGTCATCATTGGCCAGAACGACCAGAAGCGTCACCAGACTGCGCGCCAACTCCGGCCACTCATGTGCATCGTAGAGGCCACTGCCATTTCCAGATAACATGAGCGAGCCACCTGGATTGTCCGCATCTGATGTGGACGGCAACAAAACCAAGGAGAGGCAGAAGAGAGCTGACAGGGCCTGACGGTGAGCCATTGAGAGGGTCGTCTGGTGGAAGGGCACGTGGGGTCATCTGCCTAGACGATCCGGGAGCGGTCGTGTTCCCTGACTAGTCCTGCGATCGCTCCTGTGGATCGGATCGCTCATGTAAAGCGGACCGCTCTTCGTCGTGGCGTTGCAGCGCGACAAACCAGATCCAGATGACGAACAACGATGTTCCCCATGTCTGCAGTAGTCGCAATGGCAGCGAAGCAGAGGCGAGCGAGCCGTAAACGGCTTGCGATCCATGAATAGCTTGCATCGCTCCTGCCAACAGGATACCGGCGTGCACAACCAGCATGATCATCATGAGGAAGGTGATCCAGCGAAGCTTCCACACAAAGCTGCGCCGTGGCGTGACGAGGAACAGGGCGATGGCGCCGGCGATTCCCGGATAGACACCCTCGCGCACGAGTGTCGATGGCAATCGCACAGCGGGACCGAACAAAGACAGCCCACCGTTAACGATCCAGATGACGCCGTGCATGTAGTACGAGGACAGGACGTCCCAGACTGGCAGCGACAAGGCCGTGACCAAGGCGAAGAGTCCGAGAAAAAGTCCCGGACGTCGTAGCAGGATTGCCTGACTCACTGTGGCGACATCCTGGCGAGTCGATTCACCCACACGGCCCACAACCAGAGGAGAAAGCCGGCATTCACGATCACGAGCAGATACACGTGCAGAAACTGTGTCCATTCAGGCACCCACCGTGCGGCAAGGGCAAGCACCATCAGTCGGGCCACACTGTAGATGAAAAATGCGGGTAAGCCCCAGCTGAGTGCCTGCAAGCGCTGCGGCAAGGTCGCCGAATAGGAAAGAACTGCAGCGACATACAGACCCAGGGCATAGACTCCCGTGCACTCGCGCGTTACGTGAAATACGACGTGATCCATACTCAGGATGGCAAAGCTACCTGGCACGCTTCCCAGTGTGACAGGAACGCCGATGGTGTTCAACAAGAGGGCCGACACATAGGAGATCGCTGACATGTAGGGAAGACTCAGTGCCGCATCCCATCGTTCGAGTGTGAAGGCCGTCACCACGGCCCACAGTCCAAAGAGCAGACAGAATCCGAGGCGGCGGCGACGGGAGTTGGTGAGGGTTGGCGTCGTCATGCCGTCCTACGCCTGAACAAGGCATACAGACAGATCAAGATGGAGGCCAACCACTCGCCGCCAAAGGGAACCTGCAGCGTATTGAGTGGATTGCCCGAGGCGTCGACACCGGCAGACGCACCGCGGCCGAAGGGGTTTGCTAGGACGCCGACGAAAACGGTGGGATTGTGGGTGATCGACAGTGTCGCTTCTTGCCGAGAGAAGTTTGTTGGTGTGAAGGCAATCATGATATCAACGGAACCGCCCGCGGGGATCACGCAGGTGCTGTGGTCTGGAACGAACCGCGGGTTGTCGGAGGTGATGCTCGTGATGGTGACATCAGCGCCACTAGGGTTGTCAACTGTTACCGGCAAGAGCGCCGTTTCCCCGGGGGTGATGCGGCCAAAATTGAGATTCACGCTGCCCAGGGCGATGGTTGCGTCAGCGCGCAAAGAAATGTCCACGGGCTGCGGGTCCCCCTCGTGCCGAATCGACAAGGTCGCTGTTTTGGTGCCCAGGCTCGTCGCCTCGATACTCAGCGGCATGGTGGTGACTTGCCAGGGAGCCAGGGTGAAGGGGACGATGGGTGTGCTGAACTGCGAATCCGATATGGAGATGTCCGTGACGTCGATCGGTATGTCGCTCAGATTGCTCAACTCGATCTGTCTGGAGCCTACCTCACCGTAGGTCAAAAGACCAAAGTCCACCGATGTCGCTGACAGGGTCAGGCCCGCGCTGGCTGCGAAGCCGCTCATATTGACCGTGACATCTGCCTCGAGATCGACGACGTCGATTCTCACCTGTCCCGTGATGGGACCTGTACGCGTTGGTGCATGCACGACGATGAGCTGCTGTTCGTTGCTCGGGTCAACTGTGAAACTCGTCGGTGTTACATGGAACTCACCATTGCTGACCGTCACATCACTGATCTGCGCTGCCACTGTGCCGGGATTGCTCAGCGTCACGATGAGTGTGTCTGTGCCGCCCACCAGAACAGGGTCAAATTCGTAGCTGTTTGGTTGTGCCACCAATTCGGGTGGATCTACAACGACAAGTCCGCCGATGACGACTCGATCATCATTCGACGCCCACACAGGGAGTCCCGTGTTCGTCGGCGTCGATACCGTGATGTGTCCGACGGCGGCGCCGACGCGGAAGGCGTGGCCATCCACCGCACTTGGTGAAATCTCTGCGACAACGAAGTAGTGCCGGATGAGCTCGCCTACAGGCAGAGGAAACAATCCCACCGGTGTCGCACTGCCACCGTCTGTGATGACGGTGACACCGCCATCCACCACGATGTCCTTGCCCTTCACCTTATTGAGCTCCACATCATCGCCATCGCCATAGAGATGGTTGGTACTCTCAATCAGATGAAGATTCTTGATGTCGCCATTCGACAAGCCCGCCACCAGCGGCGACGTCAGTGGCGTAATCTGTAGTTCGATCTGCTCCAAGCTCGCCTTGTTGAGCAATCCGAGCAGGCCGACGTGATAAATGACGACCTCTTGTCCAGGAGAAGAGGCGACGATGGTTTCGCCACTGAGGCCCGTCGCGGGCGGTACAGTGAGCACTTGCGCATCGGTGTGTGAGCACAGACCTGTCCATACAAGTGGCAAAAGCCACATGGATGCGCGACGCCAGAGTCGGCGTCCGTTGTGCTTAGGGGAGAGGGAGCCCAAGGGTGGCTAACTGAGCCGGTTGGATGTTGCCGACGACGTTGGCGACGGAGACTTCTCGATCCGCGTCGATGGCAATGACGGCCAAACCGCCGACGACAAGACCGTCGAGTTTCAGATGTACCGTGACCTGCCGTGAGCCCTGGGTCTCAGCCTGCACCAGTTGCCAGCCATCGGCGACGATCGCTGCGGGCAGCACCTGTGCAGCAGCGAAGGTCGCCGCATCGGGTGGGGAGTACTGGCGCAGGCAGAAGGCCTCCACATTCCCCAACAGAGCTGCAAGGTCGGCGTCGGTTTCTGCCGCGACGAGAGCCGCAATGGCGAACTGAGCCGCGTCGATTGTGAGATCGACGGTCGGTTCGACGACAGGTTCAAAACCGAGAGCGACCAGATCGAGACGTCCCGGCTCGCTGCCGCCGTCGCCTGCATAGGCCGGTGCGGCGAGCAGGCTGAAGACAAGCAGGAGTCGGAGCAGGTCAAGGCACCTGCGAGGTAGGTCGAGGCACCAGCTAAACTGGTCGAGGCACCGATGAAACAGGGGAGTCAGCACGGGCGTTTATCCGAATTTTGATACAATTCACCATATTCGGATACTTTATTGCAAAGCCCATGCCTACTTTGCGGAGATAATCAAAAAACTATAACATGTAGTTTTTACAACATGTTATGTGTGCCAAATCAAGGCACCTTGGTGGGCCGCCTCGCGCAGATGGCCACATATGGAAACAACGCCCTAGAGGGGGGAAAAGTCCGCCTCTTTCACTCCATGCGGCGCACAAAGCATCTCGAGGGACATACTGGGCCGAGGCACTAGGCCCGAGAAGACTCGGTTGCGGCCCACTCTTGCAGCCAATCAGGCCAATTGATGGTCATGCCGTTGATGCCACAGGCTGCACCTGACGCCATCGATTCTCGCGTACGCACGCCCCAGCAGCGGATCTCCAGGCCTGCACCGTGGGCGATTTCAACCAATTCTGTCGTCGCCGCATCGATGTGGATCGAGACGCCGTCGTGGCCCTCGTCGGCACATGTGGCAATCGCCTCGCCCGGATCACGCGAGGTTGGAATCAGGGGTGTCGTGCGCAGTCCTGGCAGCGCACTACGCGCTCGCAGCAAATCATTGGAGCGCTCAAAGCCGGTGACGAACGTCTGTGTTGCCAGACCTGCAGCACCCACACTCTCGGCGACTGCTTCCGCTACGCCGTATTCCGGATCCTTCAGTTCCACATGGTAGGTGAGTCGAGCGCCGAATTCAGCAAACAATTCATCGAGAGTGATCAGGGACTCGCCAGCGAAATCCGATGTCCACGCCAGGTCTGCATTCTTTTCCGGGTCTGCCCACGAGCCGGCGTCCAAGGACTTGAGTTCCTCCAGGTCGAAATCACCCGGTCGTCCCTTGCCATTGGTCGTACGCTCGAGTGTGTCATCGTGCAGCAAGAGCAACTGCCGATCGCGACTGAAATGCACGTCTGTCTCAATTTCAGTGACACTCATCGTCATGGCGGCACGAAAAGCGGCCATTGTGTTTTCCGGGGCATAACCCGAGGCACCGCGATGGGCGATGATGCGAAATGGACTCGGCAATGACATGGGCTCGTCCCTTCGAAAATCGGCGCGTCATGGACGAAAGCGAATCATCCACGGGACTGCCGCGTGGGTTTCTCCAGCGCTCTGGTTGCCAACAAGGTGTCGTCGAATTTCAGCATACGCAAGCAACGACGCCGCTGCCATTGTGAACGGCATGTGACCTTGACGCGGCCACACCGGACTCCATGCTTGTGCGCCAGATGGCCTCTCGAGGGTCACACGAAATCCACACCACGCGGCCCAAGCTTTCACCACGCTGCCCAAGGACGACACATGAAATATCGCGCCGCCATCATCGGACTTGGCTGGATGGGGATGTTGTATGATCTGGCCGAACGCACGGGTGTGTGGGACGTAGACGACATCGATCGGCCCACACCCGATCTCGATATCCACCGCAAATTTCACCATCACAAACACGCAGGGAATGAAGGGCTGCCGACATCCTACGCCGAAGCTTTGTGGGATCGTGCGGACATCGAATTGGTCGCCGCCGCCGACCGAGATCAGAAGAGACTCGATGCATTCGAGCAGCGCTACGGTGTGAAAGGTCTCTACACCGATGCAGAAGAGATGTTACGCGAACTGAAGCCGGACATCGTCTCCGTCGCGACCAACACCAAGCACAGGGCGGATCTCACGTGCCTGGCTGTCGAATGTGGCGCCAAAGGCATCTTCACGGAAAAGCCGATGGCGCACAGCCTCGAAGAGACAGATCGCATGGTGAAAACCTGTGCTGACGCTGGGGTGCCCCTCAGCTGTGGGGCGATTTCGACGACCCATCCGTCTTTTGCTCGCGCCAAGGCGTTGCTGCACAGTGGCGCTATTGGCGAGATCATCTCCATGGAAGCGGGTGGACCCTCAGCCCAACACCAGAATTGGTCCTACTTCCTCGACAGCTCGCCGGCGTGGGTCGTTGGTACGGGCGACGTCGACCGCCGCGAGTCAGGCAGTGACGAGTTCACCGGTCAGGGGATGATGACCACCGACAGCGGGCTGATCATCCACTTTCGCGCCGGCGCACCCGGTCTGCGGATGACGGGGACAAAAGGAGAACTCGTCTTCGACTACACTGAGGCCTGGCGCTGGTGGCAGGATCATGACGTCGAGGGAACGAAAGGTCGCGTGGAAATGCCCTGGCCCAAGCCGCAATTCGTGCCGCCCTATGGAGGTGTTTATTCGCTCAATGATGTGATGGATTGTCTCGCGGGAGACCTCGATGAGCCGAAGAATTCCGGTCGTCGAGTCGCGACGGCCCTGGAAGTTGAGATAGCCCTCAAGCAGTCGTCGCTACAGGGGGGAGCGCGGGTGAATCTACCCCTGGCGGATCGATCTCTGGGTCTGAACTACGACTGGTTTCGGTAGCGTGTGTCGGCATCGCCCTCTTGGGCTGCTGCCACGTCCTCACCATTCAAGTCACTTCGCGGATACACTCATACCGGTGCGATCACTGCACATCCACGATGAGGTTGGCGTGATCACTGACACCCGATCGACGTGATCCGCCGGCCCATTCGTGTTTCGCTCGCACAAGCCGATCCGCCATACTCGGGCTGAGGAAGGCCTGATCCAGCCGGAAGCCATTGTCGCCATTGGGTGAATACCACGTATAGGCGCGGCGGCGTCCTGCATGGGCGCGGAAAGCGTCGCGCCATCCGGCAACCTCCATCGCCCCCATCCACCGTCCCTCGACGCCATTGAAGGCGGGCGATTCTTCGTCGATCCCCGGCACACCACTGTTGGTGTCACCGATCAGAATCGCTTGGCTGTCTTGCCACCGAGCCGCCTGCTGCAGCAATGCATCCAGAAAGGGATACTTTCGCTTCGTCACCCGATTGGGGACATGCATGGCGCCCAAGATGAATCGTTCAGGCGCGTCGATTTCGACAGGCAACCAGCGGCACGGCTCAGCGGGCTCCTTCGACTCGAGAGTAGGTGCCACGCGACGCAGAGGCCAGCGCGAAGCGACAAGCAGGGCATTACGGGCGCGCTCCTGACAATCACTCGACGTGAGTTGATAGCCGAGACCTTGCTGTGACAGCATGTCGGCCAGAGCGCGACTCGGTGGTGTGTCGCGGAATTCCGACAACGCCACCGCGTCGGGTGCCCACTTGGCTACAGCCCGCGCGATCCGCTCTATTCGTCGACCGCCACCGGCGCGGATATTCCAACCAACGATTCGCACTCAGCTCTTACGCTGCACCTGGGTCACGTCGCGCACGGCACCGCGTGCGGCACTCGTCGTCAACGCCGCGTACGCCTGAAGAGCGGCCGACACAGGACGACGTCGCTTGTGTGGCTTCCAGGCGTCGGCGCCTGATGCTTCCATGCGCTCACGACGCTCCGCCAGATCCTGCTCGGAAACCTTCACTTCGATGCCCCGATTCGGAATGTCGAAACGCACGATATCGCCCTCCTCGAGCAGACCGATGACGCCGCCTTCGGCAGCCTCGGGCGAGACGTGACCGATGGAGAGGCCACTCGTACCACCGGAGAAACGTCCATCCGTGAGCAAGGCGCATTTCGTGCCCAGTCCCTTGGATTTGATGTACGACGTGGGGTAGAGCATCTCCTGCATACCAGGACCACCCTTCGGTCCTTCATACCGGATCACGATGACATCACCCTCTTTGACGCGATCTGTGAGTATCGCCTCCATCGCGCCCTCTTGTGAGTCATAGATCCGCGCCGGCCCCTCGAAGACGAGAATTGAATCATCCACGCCGGCGGTTTTCACGATGCAGCCATCCTCGGCGATGTTGCCATACAGGACGGCAAGTCCACCATCGGCTGAGTAGGCGTGTTCCACAGAGCGCACGCAACCGTTCTCACTATCTGTGTCGGCGGTCTCGTGATAGTTGCCTTGTGAGAAAGCTTCCTTCGTGCGTACGCCACCCGGGGCGACGCGAGCTCTTTGTTGTGCGTCGTCGCTGGCGGATTCACTGCGGATATCTTCCCTGGCGAGCAGATCCGCCATGGTGCCACCGGCGACGGTGCGGGTCGTGGTATGGACGAGGCCTGCCTTGGCCAATTCGCCGAGGATCGAGGGAACGCCGCCCGCATAGGCGACATCTTCCACGTGATACTCCTGCGATGCGGGAGCGACCTTGCAGATGCAGGGCACCTTGCGTGACAGCCGATCGATGTCAGCCATGGTGAAATCGACTTCTGCTTCCTGTGCCATCGCCAGCAGATGCAGCACTGTATTTGTCGAACCGCCCATGGCGATATCGAGGGCCATGGCGTTTTCAAAGGCTTCGAAGGTGGCAATGGAGCGTGGCAGTACCGAACTGTCGCCACCGCGATAGTAGGCCTTCGCCATCTCGACGATTCGCTGTCCCGCCGCTTCGAACAATGACCAGCGAAGTTCATGCGTCGCCAGTACTGTGCCATTGCCCGGCAGGGCGAGACCGATCGCCTCATTCAGGCAGTTCATGCTGTTGGCGGTGAACATTCCCGAGCAGGATCCGCATGTGGGACAGGCGGCAGCTTCCATCTTCTCGAGATCCGCGTCGGACACACTGTCATCACCAGCAGCGACCATCGAATCGATGAGGTCGAGTTTTGCCGGACCCGTCTCCAGCTCTTCGCGCCCCGCTTCCATGGGGCCTCCAGAGACGAAGATCGTTGGCACATTCAAGCGCAGCGCCGCCAGCAGCATGCCCGGTGTGATCTTGTCGCAGTTGGAGATACAGACCAGCGCATCCGCTTTGTGCGCATTGACCATGTATTCGACGGAGTCGGCAATCAACTCACGACTCGGCAGCGAATACAACATGCCATCATGCCCCATGGCGATGCCATCGTCGACGGCGATCGTGTTGAATTCGACTCCATAACCACCGGCTGCATCGATGACTTGCTTCACCTTTTGCCCGATCGGGTGCAGGTGCACGTGGCCAGGGACAAACTGGGTGAAGGAGTTGGCAATGGCGACGATGGGTTTCTGAAAGTCCTCCGTCTTCATGCCGGTGGCGCGCCACAGCGCACGGGCACCGGCCATGCGGCGGCCCTGGGTGGTGGCGGCGGAACGATAGGGAGTCGGTGTCATTGCAGTCGTTTCCGTAGATCGGTGAATGGTCGAGTCGTTGAATTGTCGAGTAGCTCAAACGAAGATATGGATCGAGGCCGTCGCCCGGCAGTGGGGCAGTTCGTTGGGTGGTGATTCGGCTCCGGGTGAGATGGGGGATCGGGGGGCTGCTCGCCTCGGCGGCTGCGCCCGAATCTCGAGGTTGCGCACGCTCGGGGGACTTGGAAGGGGGGCTGGTGGTTGGGCGTGGGTCACCTGGTTGTCGAGCCCCGAAACTGCCCGGGTCTCTGGGTCAGCTTATGTAATTCGGGAATCTGCCGGCGTGAATGCAACCCTCGATTGGGCTGCGCCGACGAGGCGAGCAGGGACCGTCGCCCGAGTACCACCGTCGGGACCCGTCCGGCAGAGAAACTCATCTCGCGCCGACTGTCGACGGATCGAGACCCGACACACCCGGGAGAGATGCTGCGAGCGGAATTCATCTAGCCACTGGAACACGGAACTAACGTCGCCCAATCTCGAGCTTTACCCCGCCTCAGCTGGTGGCCTCAATGGCCGTTGACGAAGAAGAACCCGGGGACCAAGACGGAGATTGGCCGGTGTGGAAGATGTCATTGTGCACTCGATTGCAGGGGCACACGACTGAGGAAGAGATCCGCCGCGTCTCTGGTTCGATGCTCTCCCGCGAATTCGTGGGCGGCGCGATGATAGACAATCAACATCCCATCCTCATCTTGCACGGCCGCCGGATAGGAGCTGTCATGATTACCGGCGAGGGGACCCAGCCGGCAATATGGGTGTAGTTGGCCCTCGTCGTAGATGTAGACGATCGTCGCCTGATGCAGCGATCTGCCGGCGAGATCGGCCCGCAGGGTGGCAGGATCGGCGGCCGGTTCGTAAGCCAGAAGTCTACCCATTAGATAGGTCACCCCCTCAAACGTGTACACCGCATGCCCCGACAGATGCACACCGGCAGGGCGTTCTGTCCAATGGGCATAGGGTGGCTCGGATTCGAGAATCGCCCCGCCGAGAGTGACCTCCGATCGCAGGAAGGCCGTCAGCTCTCCGTGGCGGCCAAAGAGCAGCGTTGTTTCGCTCTCGCCCTGGCCGGCGCGGATGGTGGAGATCTTCTGCCATGAGATCCCATCCTCTGATGTCACCAGGTGAACCTCGCGATGCTCGGGCGGCCCAGGACGATGGGCAGCCGCATAGTAGCGCCCCTCATGGATGACGGGTTTCCACAGAATGTACCCGGACCGGTAGATCGGTTGTGGGTCGCTCCATCGGATGCCGTCCTCGGTCGAAGCCACGGATGTCTGGAAAACGCCGTCGTTCAGACTGTTGATATAGAGAAACAGGCGCCCTTCGGTCGGCAGCAATTGCGCGTCACGATCGTCTCCTGATACATCCAGCGTGAGGCTCTGCTCCCAGTGTTCGGCATCCGTTGATTGCTGCACGACCATGTCGCCATCGCGGGCAATGTGGCCACTGCCTTTGCGAAAGGCCAGCCAGTACAGACCGTGCCACCGGACGAACGCAGCGAAAGCATTGTGGCGACCGTCGGCGACGATCCTTCGACTACTCGATAGTTCTGTGGGGGTTTCCATGCGTGTGAATCTCAGGCCTTTCTCTATGGAGTCTGGCACCCGATGAATGGGCTTCATCATACCGGTTCGTCTCGTGCTGATAGAACGGCATCTTCAGGCCCGGTGCCGCAAGCATAAATGTTTTCAGATCTTCTGGGGAAGCTGGTTGCCGAAGCCTGACCTCACCAAAGCCGATACGGAGTTGTTGGTCGAGCAATCGCTCGGATGGCCCCGATTTGCTGCCTCTGTCGCAACTCGTAATTTGACGGACCGGCCGAACAAAACGCCGTCCTTGGGAGAGCGACATGACCGATCAGGATGTAGCAACGAAAGCCCGGCAACTGCACGAAGAGATCCTCGTCTTCGACGGCCACAATGACACACCCGTAGAACGCACCCACCGGGGCGAGGCCCCCTTCGCCTGGCAGCAGCAAGACCCATCCCTGCACATGGACCTGCCCCGCATGCGCGAGGGTGGTTTCGATGGCGGCTGGTTCATCGTCGGCAACGGTCCCACTGCCGACGTGTGGACGACGATCCAGCGTACCATGGCCCAGATCGAATCAGCACCGGCAGATCTGCGTCTGGCCCTGACCGAGGCCGAGGTACGGGCCGCACACCGCGACGGTCAGGTCGCTGTGGTCATGGCCATCGAAGGCGCGGCACGCTGGCTCGATGGCCAGGTGGATCGCATTCACCTCTATCATCGTCTGGGGGTTCGCCTGCTGGGCATCACCCACGGCGAGGGTGGCGATCAGGATGGCATGCTGCAGGGCACGGCGGCGCGATTCGGTGCCTGCACAGCTGACGAGCGTGTGTCCGCGCGCCAGAACGATCAGGGCCTCACCGACTTCGGACGCCAGGTGCTGGCCACCAGCAATGAACTCGGTATCGTCACGGATCTGGCACATATCAATGACCGCGCCTACTACGAGGTGCTCGAGCAATCATCGCTGCCCGTCGTCATGAGCCACACCGCCGTGTTCGAACTCGGTCGCCACTGGCGTTGCCTCACCGACGACCAGTTGCGCGCCCTGGCCGACGCCGGTGGCGTCATGGGCATCGCCTTCGTGCCATTCTTCATCGATCAGGAAGCAGCCAGTCTCGATCGCCTCGTCGACCACATCGCCTATGTGGCTGAATTCGTCGGCGTCGACCACGTCGCTATCGGCTCGGACTACGACGGCATGGGGGACATTGCACCCGTGCCAGGGGATATCTCGCACCTGCCCGACATCACCGTCGCCCTCATGCAGCGCGGCTTCAACGACGATGAGATCGAGAAGATCTGGGGCGGCAATTTCCTGCGCGTCATGGCTGCAGCGGACGCCGTGCGTTGAGGGCCAGCGGCCTGCAACGCAGTGCCTCGAAGGTGCGAGCCACCTGCAGCGTCTCCTCGAGTTGCGCGAAACGAAAAACTGGGCAGTCAGCGATAACCAATTGAGATGGAGCCAACACCTGGGCTCTGCATCAACGCCAATACTACTACGCTAAATGGTCCGCCGACTTGCGCGGGCCCGAGGACATAAGAAATGAAAAGTCGCCCGGGAGAGTGGCCCGAGTTGGCCGAAGAGACGCGCAAAATATGGAACGAGAATGCCGAGGCCTGGCACGGCCGCATGGGCGAGGGCGGCAACGATTTTCACAAGGAACTCATCCTACCCGCCTTCGACCGACTGCTGTCGATTTCACCTGGGGCCGAAGTCCTCGATATCGGCTGCGGCAACGGCGTGGTCAGCCGCTATCTGGCCAATAGGGGCGCACGCGTTACGGGTATCGACGCCAGTGCCGACCTGATCGACTACGCGTGCACCTATCGCGGCGATATCGACTACAAAGTACTCGATGCCACCGACGAAAAGGCCCTGCTAAACCTGGGAGAAAAGCGCTTTGCCGCCGCCGTTTCTGGCAATGTGCTGATGGATATGCCCCGCCTGGAGCCGCTGATGCGCGCACTGGCTCGCTTGCTCATACCGGGCAGCCCTTTTGTTTTTTCGCAGACACACCCCTGCTTTCAAAGCCCCGGCGCCACCCGCATGGTCGAACAGGAAGAGCGCGACGGGGGCTTCGCCATCCGCCACGCCACGAAAATTTCCCACTATATCGACCCCCTGCACTACAAGGGGTTGCTCGTCGTCAACTCACCCGCTGCGCAGAACTATTTTCACCGTCCCCTGCACGTGCTTTTTGCCGAGGCCTTCGCCGCCGGTTTTGTCATCGACGGTCTCGAAGAACCGACCTTTGCGCGCCCGACGCCGGGCGATCGCGCGATGTCCTGGTCGCAGTTTGGTCAACTGCCGCCGCTGATCGCCGCCCGTCTGCGCTTAGTGGAGAGCAAACCGTGATACTCTCCGCGTCTTTGGTCCCCCCGTCCTTTTCTCCTTACAATCTCACCCATGGAAACCACCTCAAATCTCATGGATGGCAAGGCGCTCGCCAAGCGGGTGCTGGAGGACTGCAAGGAAAAGGTGGCGCGCATCATTGCCATCTCGGGGGTAACCCCCTGTTTGGTGACCGTGCTGGTCGGTGCCGATCCGGCGTCGGTCACATACACGGCCATGAAACGCAAGCGCTGCGAAGCGGTGGGCATGACGTCGATGAAGGTTGAATTGCCCGCCGAGACCACGACCCAGCAACTGGTCGACCAGATTCAAAGCCTCGGGCAAGACGCCGCGGTGCACGGCATTCTGCTGCAGCATCCGGTGCCCAGCCAAGTCGATGAACGGGCGGCGTTCGAGGCCATCCCCGGGACAAAAGATGTAGACGGCGTCACCATGCACAGCTTCGGCACCACGTCCTTCGGCTTGCCGGGTTTCGGCAGTTGTACGCCAGCGGGGATCATGACCTTGCTCCGCGAGTATGAAGTCGACCTGACCGGCAAGCACGCCGTGGTCATCGGCCGCAGCCCTATCCTCGGAAAACCCATGGCAATGATGCTGCTGCAGGCAAACGCCACGGTGACGATCTGCCATTCGCGCACGCAAGACCTTCCCTCACTGGTTAAGCAGGGCGATGTTGTGGTTGCTGCGGTGGGCAAGCCGAATTTTGTGCAAGGCGATTGGATACAAGACGGGGCGGTCGTCATCGACGCTGGCTATAATCCGGGCAACGTCGGGGACGTGGATTTCCAGGCTGCCGCTTCCAAGGCTTCTTTGATCACGCCCGTGCCCGGTGGCGTAGGACCCATGACGATCACCACCCTGATCCAGCAAACCGTCGAAGGGGCCGCCCGCGGATTGGGTGTCGACCTGACGTGATTTCGGTGTTTCTTGGAGGCGTGGGCCGGTTGCAGACCGACGACGAGTCCAGCTGGCCAGCCCAATGCCATCGGCAGGCGCAAAGAACGCGGTAGTCAGTCCGTCGTCTCAAGTCGCCGCAGCTCGTAGTGTACCCAGATCACAGCCACAGTGGAAGCGATGGGGCCGGATACGGCAAAGGCGATCCACACCGCCTGCAGGCCGAAGCCGAACACCCGGGTCAGTACCCACGCCAAAGGCACGGAGATGAGGGCGACCCGTAGCAAGGTGATCAGCAGGCCCGGCATGCCCCGTCCGAGTCCCTGGAAGACTCGTCCGGTGATGATGCCGATCGAGATGAAGGGGAAGGCGAAGCAGAGGGTGCGGATGTATTGGGTGGCGACGTCGATGATGGCCGGCTCGTCGGTGAATATGCGGGCTGCTTGTTCAGCGAAGACCCAGTACAGACCGCCGACGAAGACGGCGAACAGAGCCGCCCGGCTTGCCGTGTAGACGACGGTTTGTCGGACCAGGTCTACCCGCCCGGCGCCGTGGAACATGCCCACGAGGGTGACCTGGCTCATGGCCAGTGCGAAGATGGGCATGAAGAATACGGAGTCCATGCGCCCGCCCACGCCCAGACCGGCCACCGCATCGGCGCCGAAGGTGGCCACGATCCGGTTGTAGAACATGCTGCCCACCGACATGATCACCATACCCGCCGATGCCGGCAGGCCCACCTTGAGGATGTCGCTGGCAATCCGTGCCGAGGGCCGGAAAGCGCCGAGGTGCAGCTCCACGTAGGTGCCCCGCCGGACGAAGATGTAGCCCAGGAAAGCGAGGAAGACCAGACCCTGGCTGGCCACGGTCGCCGTCGCGGCGCCACGGATGCCCATGTCGAGGCCAAAGATGAACAGCGGGTCCAGACCGATGTTGAGAATTGTGCCGCTGCCCTGCAGCAGCAGTGGGGTTCGGGTGTCGCCCTCGCCGCTGAGGATCGAGCGGAAGGTGACATTCAGGATCGTGAAGAGGAAGCCCGGTGAGATGATCTCGAAGTAGTCGATGGCCAGGACCAGGACATCTCCCTCGGCCCCCAGCAGGCCCAGGATGGATTCCTTGTACGCGAGGGCCGCGGCGACGATGACGAGGCCCACGCTCAGGCCGATGAGGATGGCGTGCTCGGCCGCATTGTCCGCCGACGCTTTGTCACTGGCACCGATGAAGCGGGCCACGGCGCTGGTCGCCCCCGAACCGAGTCCGAAGGTGATGCCGATGGCGAAGAAGGAGATCGGCATGCAGAAGGTGAGGGCCGCTACCTGCTCACCCCCGAGCCGGCCGACGAAGATCATGTCGGTGATGTTGTAGAGCGTCTGGATCAGCATCCCCATCATCATCGGCACGGCAAGGGTCCAGACGGCCTTGCGCGGATCGGCGATGAAGTCGGTGACGCGGCTCTGCTTGTCGAGCGAGTTCAGGGGGTCTCCAGCGGCGTGTGATCGGTCGGTGCCAGACGGGCGCCGTGTTGATGACCACGAAGCCAGGCTCTGGATCCGAGCGTACACGAAGGCGCGGATTCAGGCCAGCGGCCTTCCTACCACGTAAATGGCAGATACTGCGACGGCGCGTAGCCTCCCCTGAAATAGATGGCCACATTGAGCGTGCCCGTTGCCCCGTCTTCGAGGGGGATGTCGGGCAGGCGGGCGCCACTGGCGTCCCAGTTGATGACGTCGCTGATCACATTCCCGCCATCGGGAAACAGCAGGACCTTGTACCACATCTGGGAGTCGGTCCCTTCTGGAGGTGTCCACTCGATGACCAGGTCATCGCCGTCTCGAATCCACTTGATGTCCTGCGGAAAACCGATCGTCTTCGGCGTGTAGTCGACGGTCTGGGTGAGGACGATCTGCTCGCCTTCGTAGTAGTGGAATTGATAGTCGCCCGCCGGCATCAATCCCGCCCCGACAGGCCCGTAGAGGACCCATCGACGGGTCACTTCGCCGGAGTAGTCGTTGATGTTGAAGTCCTTGTTCAGCTCGAAGCGTGTGCCGTCGGGTGTCTCGACGATGAGGGCTGTCACCGTCCACAGGAAACAGGTTTCGAGACCTTCGAACTCGCCCATGCAGTTGCTCTTGAACTCGTAGCTGGGTCCGTCGAAGGCATTCGATGACCAGACCTCCGGGTAGGCCGGTTCATCGAAGCGAGGTTCGGACGGTCCTGTCGGTGAGTTTTCGCCGGGCCCTGTCGATGGGCCTTCACCGGGCCCACGATGCGAGTCGTCGCCGCAGGCGATGGTGAAGGCCAGTAGCGCCCCGAGCAGGGCGAGTCTGCGACAGATGAACCGCTGAGTCATGGTCGCTCGATGTTCGGAGGGGAAGACGGCTGGGTCTCTATCTTTAGAGTTCGGCACGGAGACGTCGATCGCCCGTGACCCGAGTCACACGAGATCTATCACCGGAGTACCCAAACAATGAATGAACACGGCGACACAAACCTGAGGCTCAGTCAGGCGTGGCCGTCACGGCCGTCACGACTTCATCCAGGTCGTAGACGCCGCCGATCTCTTCGCCTTCGGTGATGACCAGGAAGTCCTCCTTGTTCCACTCGCCCGACACGAGCGTCCTGATGAAGCTCAGATCGCCCGT
>Ga0233429_1002818_pt1 | contig 17433 bp, 2 predicted proteins | sample SI_118_April2016_3_FD_179879 | JGI IMG/M metagenome (GOLD analysis project Ga0233429, IMG submission 179879) | Seawater microbial communities from Saanich Inlet, British Columbia, Canada - SI_118_April2016_135_MG | ecosystem: Environmental > Aquatic > Marine > Inlet | place: Canada: British... | reverse complement strand
AATTCCTAAACCGTTACGTTTTGCAAGCAAACCGTAAAGTTTTCGGAATTAAAAACAAATTCCTAAACCGTTACGTTTTGCAAGCAAACCGTAAAGTTTATATAGGTATTACTAAATAATATGAAGTAAGTTATTATTATCTTAAGTAAGTAGTCGTAATCAAGTTAGTTTTAGGGGATGTTTGAAGAGTGAAAGAGAGAATTACTATTACGATTGATAAAGAACTTCTAGATTGGTTAGATAAGAAAATCGATGAAAAGGTATTTGCAAATAGATCCCATGGTATGGAATTTCTTATAATGAATAAGAAAAAGGAGGAGCAGGATGAATAAAGCTTTTAGGTATAGCTTTATTGCATTTGTTTTGTTAGTTGTAGCTATACTTGGTGCTGGATCTGTTTATGCAGGGTATTGTTTTTCTTCTCTTGCCAATATTTGTCCTGATGGTTATGCAAACGAAGCAGAGTGTAAAGTTTATGGGGGGGATGATGCTATATATGCAGAAGATAAAGCTAATATTCCTGCATGCTTGGATGTTTGTTGTTGTAGTTTGACTACTAGCAGGTATTATTATACTATTAGAGCAGATTGTGAATTGCGTGAACAAGGTGGTGAAGCTGGATCTTGGATAGAATCTGGCGATTTTGGTAGTTGTCAAGCTTATTGCGATGGCACTTCTGCTTGTATAGCTGACTGTGCTGCAAAAAATCCTATTGGTGATTCTTGTGTTGGTATGAATGGGTTAGTTTCAGACCCAGGAAATAAATATTATTGTTCAAGGACTGGCGAATTCTTTGATTTAAAGACAGATTGTTCGGCATGCAATGCAGAACCTGTTGCTGTTCCTGATTGTGAAGATGATGTTGAGATAACTGCTGATTGTATGTGTAATGATGTTCAGTTTGATGGAGTTAATGGTGGTTATTGTTGTCCTGATGGGAGACATCAATTAGACTTGGCTAATTGTCTTCCTCCAAATTCATGTAATGGTATCCTCAATATATGTGCAGATGCGTGTTCTCCTGATAATAGTGCTATGGTTACTACTTATAATTATAATGATGGCAGTCCAGGAAATCCTGATAATTGTCCAGAAGATTTTCCTTATTGCTGTGATCTTGCAGCCCCTGATTATGACGGATGCTGTGATCAATATCAGGTTTGTAGGAATGAATTAAGTTTTAGTTATTCTTCATGTAATAAGGATGATACTACAAATATCCCTTGTGCTCTTTCTTGTGAAACTTTATATTGTGAAGAGGGGCAGAAGATAGATAGTTTAGTTAATCAAAATCCTGATTTTGATAGATGTTATTGTCAAGATGATTATTATGATATAAGTGACTCAGGTTCTGGTTATTGCTGTGATGATTATACTGATGAAGGGGTTGATGGTGCAGGGGATCCTATTGGAAGGGGGATTTATCAAACTGGACCTTGTGTTCTACAAGCTGGAAGCATCTCTGGTAGTGTATACGAAGAAGGTACATCTACTGGTATAGAGGGTGCAGAGGTTAGTGCTTATAGGCCTAAGGGGATATTTGTGAAAAAGATGGATACTGCTGCTGATGGGGGCTATAGTTTTGTTGATCTGCCTTTTGATTATTATACAATTTCTGCTTCTAAAAGGCCGGGTTATATTACTAATTCTATTGATACAGAAGAGTTGAGGCTTAATAGTCAAGATTTGTTTAATCGATATATATATTTATCAGTCTATGAAGAGGGAGTATGTGATTCTTTTGTTCCACCTGTGCCTTATGAGTTTACTGCAGAATCTATCAAAGGTCAAAAGGCTGTATCATTGGGCTGGAGTAGACCAAATTCAGAAGGTACCAATTGTGATAATGTAAATGAATATATTATCCGAAGAGAACCAGAACATCCATTAGGGGAGATAAAATTAGATAATGATACTCTTGATTTTGTCGATCACAATGTCAGTTGGGATGTAAGTTATACTTATTATATCAAGGCACACTATACAACAAATGTAATAAGCCAGGAAGTTGTTGATGATGAAACTATGGGTTCTGAACTGTGTGAAGGTATATTTGATGATGAGGAATTTTGTTTAGATCAGGAATATGTTTCTGGGGGCTCTGCAGCTATATCCAGTGTTAATAAGTATAGGTATAGATGTGATGTGAATATTCCTGGGGAAATAGATAATTGTGATGCTGGTGTTTGTATTGTAAAACCTGATAATAGTGATAAAACTCACTGTGTTGTTATATCAGATAATTGTCAGGAACAAGGGACTTTTAGACCCTTTGGACTTTATTATGAACAAAGCACATGTGAAGCTGATTGGTGTTATTATGATGCTTCAGATAGTTCAATAGATGCATGTGATGATTGTAATGGTATCACTTGTCTTGATTATCAAAGCAGAGGTGCTTGTGAAAGAGATAATTGCGGAGCTGGTGGGCTTGATCTTAGCAGGGAAGATGGGGATTATAATGATGGTTGCAGTTGGATTGATTCATGGGGTGATTTAGGGCAAGGTTATTGTGTTGATGGTGATTTTGACGGGGCTAGATGTGAGTTGTGTCATTCATCTGGAAACTTGTTTGAAAATAACCTATGCAATGATATTGTTTGTGATGGATTAGGTGATTGTTATAGTGATATTGAAACAGATTCTTGTGTAAGTTGTGATATTGATACTACATGCGAGTCTTATGATACAGTGGCTGCATGTATAGGATTATCTGGTAATGAACAGGCAGTTGATTTTGATGATACTTGCGGCGCTAATCATGCTCCACTTAATATTATAGGGAGTAATGATGCTTGTAGTCTGGGTGTATGTAAATGGGGAGATCCTGATGTTACTGGGTTACCTGGTTGTTATAAAGATGGTGATGATAATGATAATAAAGATTGTGCAGGAGATACAGATACTAATAACTGCAGATCTGATACAGATGCTCCTGTGATTGTTCCAGAAGAAGATATACCTCAGATGAATGCATCTGGTCATTATATCAATTTTAGCGGATATGATGTTGGTAGTGAGTGTAAATCATTTTATTTCTGTATAGATACTGATAATACTTGCTGTCCTAGTGAGAAGAAGTCATTTTCTGATGATTGCGAAGGTGGTGTTTTGATCAATCCTGTTTTAGAGATAGATACTTTTGATCTTGACGGCGTTTATTATATAAGGTATTATTCGGTCGATAAATACAATAATTCAGAGGAAGTTAAGAGTTTAGAGGTTTATATGGATAAAGCAGATCCATGGGTTGTTGTTACTTACTCAGCTGCTGTTCAGTCAGGTTCTGGTGAGACTTTATCTACTGTGACTATTGATTTAGAGTCTAAGAATCTGTATGAGTTTATTACCTGCAGTTATGAGATGCTTCCTGATTCGATTACTTATAATCCTACAATTGATGAGTTTGGTCTGGGTGATGCTAACAAAACATTTAGGGTTGTATTTGAGGATATGTCTGAAGGTAGATATACTTTTGTGACGTCTTGTGAGGATGATGTTGGCAATGTGAATATAACCAGGACATCTATCTTAGTGGATGCTGTAGAGGAGATTACTAGTGTAAGTCCTGTTGATGTTAAATTTAGTTCTCCAACTGGTATTGAACTTAGTGCAGTAACATCTGATCCATCTACCTGCGAGGCAGTTAAAGTTAGTGGCCCAGTTGATTCTAATCCAGATACTATTATCTTAAGTTCTAGTGCTAGCTTAACTCATAGTTATACTGGAGATTTTGTTGAGGGAACATATGATTATAGGATTGATTGTGTTCCTGAGCTAGGCACACATAGTCCAGATAGTGATTATATCAGATTTACAGTAGATACTAGTGCTCCTACAACTACTGCGGTCAATAGGGATATTGATGAAGTATTTGATTTTAGTAAATGGTATACTAATCTCGGTGGTTTAAGTTTAACAATAGGATTGGTTTGTGATGATGGGTGGGATTTGCATGATCAGCCAGGGGTATTTGGTTGTGGTAGTTCAAGGTATTGTTTAGATTTCCTTACTGATTCATGTTCCCCTGTTGATACTGGTGGGTCTGAAGTTATAGTTGATCAGACTAGCAATGTTTATTTTAATTATATGTCTGTTGATACTGGCGGTAATGTTGAGGTTATTAATAGTGAGGTTATTAAGATTGATAGTATAAGGCCTAGTTTTGAAGGGGATATTGTTTTGAAGTATGTTGATCCTATATCTGTTATAACTGACTATTTTATTGATGGTGAGGATTTGATTTATTATGTGGATCAGGGTACTCTAAGTATATTCGTATTAGGGGATGTTCGAGATACTTTATCAAAGGTGAAGGGTGTTTATATCAGTATTAATCAGGGGGTAGAATATGAAGCAACGTTACTTGGGGCTGTTGATGCTCAGGAGAAATCATTTACAAGTCGGGTCTTTTTACAAGATGGTCTGAATCGTATTTTAGTTGTTGTTAAAGATAATGCAGGGAATAAGCAAGAAAGCGAGGTTTTAGTCTTGAGGGATAATGAAGGGCCTGAATTGAGTGGGGGGGTTTTTCATGGTGATGTAAAGGTAGATAATAACCAAGTAATCAATCCAGGCAATTCTAAAATTGATGGGCAGTGGGGGGAACCAGTGAGGTTAAGTGCTTATATTACAGATATTGCAGGTGTTAAGGATGATGCAAATACTCCTTTAGTTGAGATTAGTTGCGCTTCTGGAATTACTCCTAGTTGTGGCGGGTATAGCGGGCATACTGATGCTGGTGCTTTGAAATTAGTACAAAATCCAGACGATTCAACTGAGTACAACATAACTTTAGATGAAGTACTTCCGTTGGGAAATTATAATGTTACTTTTAGTGCAATAGATAATTTTGATAATCCTTCTGAACCAGTACATATCTGGTTTAGTGTTGTGGATAATTCTAATATTGTGCTGGATTTAATGCCTGATATTGTTGATGGGTCTCTTGTTTATGAATCAACTGTTAAGTTTACTGGAGTAGCTACGGTTGATGGGGGGGCAGAAGCTGGGCTTGAGGTTCGGGCTTATGTGTGTTCAAGTGATTGTATTTGTGGGGATGAGGCTGGTGAGATTATAGAGAATCCACCTATTTATACTACTAGTATATCATCTATCTCTACTTTTCAGGATGTTTTGATGACTGATCTTATAAGCAGGATAAGTCCTCCTTTAGATGGTGCTAATCATGTTATTTTTGAGGGTGATTGGACTTTTTATTTCCTAGATCCTACAATAAATGATTATTATCTAAAATTTAATGGAGATAATAATTATTATCATATTGATGCAGCTGCTAATTATTTTGATTATGGTTGGTTAACCAGATTTACTATCAGTCCACCTATCCAGGGTTCTAAAACACTTAGTCATACAGTTTCTGCGTTTAATTCCGACAAACCAGATGGGTGGTTTAGTCTGGATATAGATTTGCCTGATGGTGAGCAGAAATGTGTTAGGATAGAAGCTGAGCGAATATCCACTAGAAAAGATAAAATAGATAGGAGGGTAACTTACTCAACAAATTTATTTGATATAGATATGGTTAGTCAAACTGTGATAAGCTATGCTGATTTTGGTAGTGTTGGTAATGAGAGAATAGTTTTCCAAGTTGAGACAAAGAAAGATGGTCAGCCATTTGATGCTGATTGTGTGATAAAACATGAAGCAGATGATCTTATAGGTTATTCATTTGAGACACCTATGGCTAAACAAACAAATACTGGCGGCGGCGGAGTTCTTACTTCTGTTGTCCATTCATATACTATAGATTCTAGTATTTGTGCAACTTCTGCTACTGAAGGCGGTAGATATTGTCTGATAGGTGGAACGCAACAGAATCCATTTAATTATCATCATTATATTGTTAATTGTACACCTACTGATGTAACTATGCCTTCTAAGTCAGATAATGAATGCTTTAAGGTAGAGACTTATGGAGGGGCATCACCAAATATATTTGGGGAAAATATATGCAGTGGGTTTAGCGGCTGTGGTGATTCAACAGTTCCTAATGATCCGTGTGTAATCTGTGAAGACATACCAGTTGATGATGATGGTGATGATTGTGTTTCACATCCAGAATGCAGGTTGTGTCCATCTGGATCTGATGCTGGAGTCGGTGTAGCTGGAACATGCTTACAGGAAAGTTGTAGTACTTGTGGTGAATGGACGTTATCTTCATATTCAAATAGGGAATGTAGAGAACCGCAAGTTTGTACTGGTAAATCAGAAGGGGCATGCAAGGGAATAGATGATTGTGGTTGGTGTCCTGCAGGTTCTGATGCAACTGGCGGTGTAGCTGGAGAATGTTTACAAGGTGGATGCAGCAGTTGCGGTACATGGACAAATGAAATAGGGAATGAATGCAGGGAACCAGTTGATTTTGGAGGGGATTTTTCATATACGCCAGAATGAAACAGAAAATATTATTAGGGATACTTGTAATGGTTTTGATTAGCTTAGTCCCTACTGTATTTGGTGAATGCAGTACCAATCCTGCATATTCTGGTTATTGTTCTGTTGAGGGTACAGGTGGAAATCAAATAATGAATTTTAATCCTAAGATATATGCTAAATTTGAGCCTTATTATTCTGATCCTAATGATGCAGCTGCTAAATCTCAATCGAAAGTTACTAGTGGGGGGGTTGAGGTTGTAAGTGGTGATGATTTTAATGATTTTGAACTTGTTGATGGGGGTCAAGAAGGTGATGAGTATGTTATCTGGAAAGCCTCTTTTAATAATAACTTAGTTACTGGTTATTATGATATTGAGATATATGCTCGGGCTGGAGCTAATATCTGGAAAAAAGATGATTCTTTTGTTGTAGACAAGACAGCACCTACTGTGGAGCCTGGTGAAACACCTAATGGGGAAATGGATGGTTTCTTGTTTGATCCTAAGGGTAATCAGATTAATACTATTAATATTGATAATGATCTTACTATCAAGGCAAGTGTTGTTGATCTGGATGGTGGAATTGCTGTTGATCCTGATGTTGATTTTATCAGTGATACTGTTGTTGTAAAGGTTGAGGCAGTTGTTGTTGATGGAATTGATGAGCTAACAAATTCTCCTTATCCTATGTTGGATGCAGATGCAGATGATGTTTATGAAGTTACTATCTCTGCTGCTGATATTGGTGAGGATAAGACTAAGACCTTTACGGTCAAGATTAAATCTTATGATACATTGTCAGACCTTACTCTTGGAACTGGGAATTTAAATGATACTGTTGATGATATTACATTTAATGTTGGGGATGCTTTGGCTCCAGAGGTTATTGAATGGGTTCCAGGTAATGGCGTTACTGTTAAAAACCGGAATCCAACTATAAATGTAAAGATTGATGGAACTGGAAGTCCTCTTTCTTGTAATGGTGCTGAGATAAATATAAAGGTTACTGCTGATGGAAAACCTCCTAGAACAATGCCTGTGATTAAAGAGGGGGTTTCTGGTTTTAGTTGTACTCCTGATGGAGTTGATGGTGATGTTAATGTTGGGGAAATAACATTTGTACCTTCTACTGGTGCATTAGCTTTATTATTAGATGGTGATGATAGTGCAAGTGTAGAGGTTAAGGTAGTTGTAAATGATACTGAAGGGAATGAGATGCCTGAAAAGACCATTACTTTTGATATAGATGTTTCTATTCCTGAGATTAAATTAGGTGATTTTAGTACTTATGTGAGTGTTGTTAATGATAGTAGTTTATATCTTCCTGAGGGTTATACTGCTCTTAAGATAGTTTTTGCTTCTGAGATTGATGATATCACTAGTTTAAGTATTAGTAAAGATGGTAGTTCTATAGGTTCAGGGGACATAATCACATTTTCTTCTATAGTCGGTACATCTGACCACACTTTCCTTTATCAAGTTCCTGAGTTTGAAGAGGGGGTTGATTATATTCTGGATTTTGTTGCTGAGGATTTATCTGGTTCAACTACAAGTTATAATTTTAAGTTTATGATTGATAGGGGCGGACCAGTTATTTCTAATCTGGTTAGTTCGACACATGCTGAAACAACACCTGTATCTTGGTATGATGAGACTGATTTTACTATCAGTTGGAATGTTAATGAACCTGTGAGTGAGTATACTTATATTGTTAATGAAAAGGGAACCTTAGATGGTAGTGATTATGATGGTGATAACAGAATAATTGACGGCATTACTATTTCAAACCCTACACAAAATGAGATTGAAGATATTGATGTAAGTAGTTTAGTTAATGGTGGTGCTAAAACCTTATATTTCCATATTCGGGCAAAGGATGGTTTTGGAAATTGGGGTGCTAATGAAACATTTGCATTTAATGTTGATAATCTTGCACCTGAGATAGATTCTGTAGAGCCGGATTGTACTATTGTCAGTGATGTTTCACATGTGATTAAAGTTTTTGCAGATGGGACTGGTTCTGGCATTGATCTAGACAATAGTGAGGTTGATATTTCTGGATATATCGATGGGGATGTTAGTTGTACTTCATCTGGTGGAAGTTGTACATGTACTAAATCAGGTGGTACTGAATTAGATCATGTTATTGATGGTAGATTTACTTTAGTTGCTGAAGCAGGAGAGGTTCCTGCTCATTATAAGTTTACTCCAACTACTACATTACTTCCTCTTGGCAAGCAGAATGGTTTAGTAATTGCAAGTATCACTATGGTTGATGGTGTTGGGATGACTTCTACAAAACAAGTACAGTTTGTTGTCGATACAGTTGCTGCTACTTTATCTGAGGTTCAGTTTAGAAAAGACACTACTGTTACTGGGGCTTTTTCTGCTTTAACTGAGGATGCTGTCTATACAAATGATGATTATAGTTATATTGCATTTATATTTGATAAGCCTATAGATTTATTAGAGTCATTAAATATTGAATATACTGATGTTAGTGGTTCAAAAACCACTGTTTTAACTAATGCTGATATTGGTTCACAATGTTTCCGTGGTAGTGATACTACATTTATCTGCAGTTTAAAGCCAGGTGATCTTGATAGTTCTAATATGAAAGAAGGTAATTATAGCATCACTAATGTTGTAGCTAATAGGTTAGGCAGTACAGGTGGTGCAGGTAAAAGGACAATTGTGGTAGACAAGACTGTGCCTGCAATAACTATCCAGTCAATCTATGAGTTGAATGATAGGGGTGAGTTAGATGATTTAAGTGATGATGATTTAGGCAGAGATATAACTAGTTCAGGAATAACTGGCTATAAAAAATTAAGGATTTATGGTACGGTCACAAATGGTCCTTTAGGGATTGATGGTATCCATGTTGATATGGATGGTGCATCTATAAATTCTGAGGTATTTACTGATACTGAGAATACATTTTATGCTTATATTGATTATCCAATCATTATTCGTTCTGGAGATTATACTTTGATATTTACGCCAGTAGATAAGGCTGGTAATGAGGGGTCTGAAAAAGAAGAAGAAATTGAATTGGATTTTACACCACCAAGCATGCCTACTATTTCTTATATAGCTGAAGTTAAAGGTGGTCAAGAAGGTAGTGTTACTTCAAGTTCTACTACTCCATTGTATATGGGTGATGGCGATGTAAAAATCGTTGTTGGTTTTGATGCTGAAACAGAAAAGTATTCTGTGTATTTTAGCGATGATGATGTTTTTGATGGTGGTGATAATGAGATAGTATCTGCAGAGAATATACCTTCACCTTCTGAGATTACTTTAACAAACGATCAATTGGATTCTAATACACCATATATATTTGTGCAGGCTATAGATGGTATTGGAAATAAAGCTGAGTCTGAAGCCTGGAGGGTTATATCAGATGAACAAAAACCTGTAATATCAATATTATACCCTTTAGATAGCGGGGTTGTTTTAAGTTCTTTAGGTGATTTGGCAGATTTAAGTTCTTCTATTGCAGATACTGGTGTTGGTGTTGATATAGAAGATATATGCATACAAGTTAAAGACAGTATAGGTACTTATTATGGTGAGAATACTCATTCAATCAGTTCAATATCGGGCAGTCTATATATTCAGTGTTTAGATTTATCAGCATCTGATTATGATGAAGTTACTCGTGCTTTAAGTTATGGGTTGAGTTCATTAGATATTACTGAAGATGAAACTTATACTATCACTATTAATGCTTATGATCGGTCTGGTAATGATGCAGATTCTGATAGTGCGACATTTACTTTGGATAATGCTGTTCCGTCATCTCCAACTATCCAAGTTAAAAAAGAAACAAGGGGTGATCATTCTTTCGGTGAGGATAAACCTGGTGCTGGTGAAACCAAGACATATTCTATAAATGAGGGATTTAATGAAGTTAAATTTCAGTTTGATAATACAGAAGATCTTGAATTTGTAAGGTCTAGTGCAAAGAGAGATGGTGTTGATATAGGCAATATGGATTATGATACTGGAACTGCTTTATTTACATTTACTTCTGTAGATATGTTAAATGAAGGTGAGTATAATTTTGTTGTAACAATGAGGAAGAGATTAACTGGGGGATTACGTGGTCCTGATGGTGTGTATTCAGTAAATCTCCATGTTGATAAGACTGATCCAACTATAACTAATGTTATAATCAGGGATTCAGCAGAAGCAGGCAAGGTATTGGTTAAAGTTAATGCACAAGATAATGTTCAGTTAAAAAGTATTAATCCAGTTATAATTTATGGTTTAGATGCTGTTGAGATTAATGAGGATGGTACTGTTGATGGTGATAATACTAATTATCATGCTGAGTTAACTAATTATGAAGTTGTTACGATAAGTGTTGAGGATGGTGCTGGTAATATTAAGAGTGTGGAGTTAAAAAGGGATTCATTAGATTTAGAAGTATTAAATTATTTAAGAAAAACAGGAGAAGATTTGATTACATTTAGTGCTGATAATTATGCATCGGTTTCTACTACAACTATTGAAGGAGATGCTGATTTTGGACTTCCAATAAGATATACTGTTGATAGTGGGGGTGCGATCAATGGGGGAACGACTGATAATGATGGATTTACTTTGACTAATGTTGATTTGGTGAATGTGGATGGTACAAAGAAGATAAGGGTATATGCTGAAAATTATGATAATAATAAGGTTGGTTTTGTTGAGAAAGAGATTGAGTTGGATACTATTAAGATGAGTCTTGTATCTGCTACTCCTGAGAATATTATATCTGAGATTAGTCCTGTAATCACATTTAATCTTGATACAGATGGTTCTCCTTTGGAATGCAGCGGTGCAGAGGCTCCTGCAATGACTATAACTGTAGATGATTCTGTTGATAATTTTAATGATTATGGACCTTTGGATTATTCGTCTAGGTATAATATTGGTTGTGATGGTAATACGATAACATTTAATCCTACTTTAGGATTGATTGATGGAGCAGATGCTGATGCTGTGGTAACTTTAGATCTTTCTGTTTATGATAAGGCTGGAAATAAAGTTGAGATTGAGCATAGCTTTAATATTAAAACAGCACTGCCAAATATAATCCTTATAAGTTCTAGCATGGAACAAGCTGTTCAACCTAATCAAAATATGATGTTGGATCTGATTGATGATGATTATAGGAGGCTGCGTGTCGAGTATAGTCAAGATGTTTCAGATATCCCTACTATTACTTTATCAAAGACTAATCCTAGTAAAACTATCAGTGGTTCTCATGTTGCTAGTGGAACTAATACATTTACATATAATCTAAAAGAAAGCGGTAGTACTTATGATATTGAAGAAGGGGAATATTCTTTGGATATAGATTCAGATGGTACTAGCAATGATGTTTCTGGTTTTAAGTTTACTATTGATAATACTGCTCCTGTTGTTAATAAATTTGAACTTACTAATCTTAATGATGTTGGTGGTGATAGTTATCTTGGCGAGACTACTGTCTTGATGTTTGAGATAACTGATTTATTATCTCCTCTAGATTTGGATTCTTGTGAATATACATTAGATGGAAGTACATGGTATGATAAAGATACTAAACCTTCTGGTGTTGAATTATTATTTGATAATATATTGGGTGATGCTAAAAAGGGTAATTGTACTGTTTCAATATCTGATACAAACGGAGCAGTTTCAATACAGATGAGTGCAAAGGATGAGGCAGGCAATCAGGTTGAGAGTGATGTTGTTGAGGTTGCTATCGATAGTATCTCTCCTGTAATATCTGTACAAAGGCAGACAAGTGGTGGTTCTGATGTTGGTGATGTTTGGGTCAATTATAATCTTAAGGGTGTTATTGAGTGTAGTGATGATGGTGCTGGTTGTAATCCAGATTCTTATATGGTGTATTGGACAACCACAGCCATCTCTTCATGTCCTGATAAATCTGATGCTGGGATAACTTATGTGGATTATGATTCAGGTAGTATAACTGAGAGGTCTACATCTGGATATCTGTGTGCTTATGGTGAAGATAATGGGGGTAATCATGATTATTCTGATGTTATAAAATTCAAGATTGATAGTGCAGATCCTACTATTGTTATTGATAGTTGGAGTCCTGTTGGGACTATAGCAAATGATGAGCCTACATTTACTGTTCAGATCAATGGAACTGGTAGTGATGTTGATTGTGATTCAATAGATATTGGACAGGATGATACTGAATTTGTTGAAAATGGTATTTTGAAATCTGGTTATGATATCTTCTGGAAGTATAGTTGTGAGGCTGTTACTGGTCAGGATAATATATATGAGTTAACTATGGAAAGGTTAATCACTTTGTTAAGTCCTGGTGCTAAGGAAGGAACTATTGTTATCAAAATTGATAGTCTTTCTGATGTTGTTGGTAATGACCTTATTGTTACTTCACATACATTTAATATAGATATCAGGAAGCCAGATGATCCTGTTGTTTCTTTGAATAATGGTGGGTTGACTGCAAGTACTATAGAAAGAACAACGGGATTAACGTATGATGATTATTATTATACCAATGGTGATGTTAGTTCAGTCAAATTTACATTTACAGATACCTTGATAACTTCAGTTGTGCTAGATCCAGGTAGCAATATGGTTATAAGTCCATCTGATCAGTTTGATTATGGAGTAGCACTTCCTGAAGGTAAAAATAAATTTACTATCAAGGCTAAGAAAGATTTGGGTGGCGGTGCTTATGGGATTGATTATACATGGGTCTATTATATAATTGTTGATAAGACAGATCCTGTTATCAGTGATCCAACTGATATATTAAAGTTGGTCGATGATCAGGGAGATTCCATACCTGAAAATGATGATTATGAATCTATAATTGATGATCTAAAGACTAATAAAAAGAGAATAAAGATTGAAGGTGGATCAGGGGGGGTAACTGAAACTTATCTTAAGACTATCGAAGTAGTTGGAAGTGGTGTAGCAAATATTCCTGTTGATGTTGAGGAAGCTAATCCTTATATTGCTGTATTTGATCTAACTGATAATGATGGTGTTAAGGCAGCTAAGATTAAAGTGACTGATAAAGCAGGTAATTCTGTTGAGTCTGATGATCTAGGCATCGAGTTAGATGAGACTGCTCCTGCTGCTCCAACAATCACTGCAAAGGAAAGTGATGGTGTTAATGATTGGATTACTGCAGATTGGTATACTGAAAGTTTAGCTGATGTTTCATGGAGTTCTGAAGGGGCTGTTGAGTATAGTTATATTTTAGTTGATGATGGTACAACTGTTACGACAGATGGTGCTATTGAAAGTGGGACTATAACTACAAGTGATTCATTAGATGATTTTGATCTTGGTGTATCTGATGGCAGTAGTGGGACAAAGGTATTTTATGTTAATGCTAAGGATGATACTGGTAATTGGGGTCAGACAAGCAGCTTTACGTTTAATGTTGATAGGAAAGCACCTGAGGCTGATAATTGGGTGCCTGAATCTGATGCTACATTCAATACAAACAAGCCTACAATCAAAGTTGATGTTATGGATGAGGGTGCTGGTATTGATTGCAGTTCAGTAGATTTTAAGATTGACGGTATTTCCCGGGGTTTAAGTGGGTGTATTGATGGCAGTACTGCTCTAATGACTTTGAGTTATACTTTTACTTTTGATCTTGCTTTTGGAGCTGAGCAAAGGTCAAGTATTCCACTTAAATTTTCAATAGCTGATAAAGGTGGAAAGTTATTAGATGTTTCTCAGTTTACATTTAATATAGATAATAGGACTCCAACTATAAGGTTGGGTACTGAAGAGAAATTGGTTAGTTCTGGAGATTATGTTGCTGTCAGTCCATCTGTTGTATGGCTAGTGCTGGATTATGAATCTGATGAGCAGCCATATTTATCTATCACTGGTGCTGCTAGTTATGATCCTCCTTTAGTTTTAATGGAACCTAGAGGGAATAAATATTATTATAGATTTAATATACCTGCTACTTTAACAGATGGAGATTATACTTTTAGTGGTAGAGTTGTTCAAGATGGTATGGACTTAGATTGGTCAATGTCATTTACAATAGATAATAGTCCTCCGACCGGTTCTGTGATTATTGATGATGATGCAGTGTATACTAATGCTGCAGATAGGGAAGTTACATTGACATTATCTGCAACCCCATCAGGTAAGATTGAATCTATGAAGATTTCTGAAACTGAATCTGATCTTGCTGAGGGTAATGATGGTAGTGGATGGATAAATTATGCAACATCTTATGATCTTATGTTATCTGATGATCAAGGGGAACATACTGTCTATGCTAAGTTTAAGAACAAAGCAGGTATTGTTTCTGAAATTGTTTCTGATACTATCAAATTGGATAATATTAATCCTGTTGTTGATACTCCAACTTCAGATCCAGAACAAGATACTTGGAGTAATGACTATACTATAGATGCAAGCTGGCAGGCATCTGATGCTGATAGTGATATTGATGGTAGTGAACCTTATAATTATGTATTTACTGATAAATCCAGTTTGAGCGGTTCTGATTATGATGATTCTGGTAAGATAACTTTAAGTGATGCTGTAATTATTTCTGATAAAACAACACCCACTATAAGTGATTATGATATAGATTCTTTAGTTGCTGATGGGGCTGAGAAGACAATCTACCTTTATGTGCAGGCTAAGGATGTTGCAGGAAATTGGGGAGATGCTTTACAATATATATTTAAGATAGACAGAAAAGATCCTGAAGTTAGCGGTGCTTGGGCACCAGTTGGAATATCTAAGACAAAGAAGCCTACAGTATCTGTTGAGGTAGATGGAACTGGTGGTAGTATTGATTGTGATAGTGTGAATGATTTTAAGATAGGTTTAACTGGACAACAGATTGGGAGGACTGCTTTCTGTTCAGAAATAAGTGGGACGAGCAAGGCTCTTGTGAGTTATACTCCACCTACTGTCACTACATTATTTATTGGGGAACAAGGGCAAGTTTATGTTGACTTTAATATAAATGATACTGCTGGAAATGAGATTAGTTTGGGTTATGATTTCCTAATTGATACTGCTAAACCTGTAGTAAAGTTGATTAGTGGTGTTGGCGGTGAGGGTGATGTAACTATCAGTGATAATAGTGCTATACTATTGAGTGGGACTTATAATATGATCCAGTTTGTGTTTGATACTGAGTCTACTTTTGATGATGGGGATCTAAGTATAAGTGATGATGATGCTTTGTCAATTTCAAGGGTAGCTGAAGAGCCTCGTAGTGTCACTTATCAGATTGATGGGAATTTTGCAGATGATGGTGATTATTCAGTTGGATTAATTTATGATGATGTTAATGGGGAGTCTCATACTTTCTCTACTTTATTTACTGTGGATAATGTGGATCCTGAAGTTGGTGCAGTTATAATAACTCCTGAATATAGTGGGCAGATATCTGGTATATCTACAATATCTGCTATTGTAAGTGATAGCGGTTCTGGTGTAGATAAATGTTATTATGTTCTAGATGGTGGAGTTAGTTGGCTGCCTAGTGAGGGGGTTGATTATAGTTCTGCTGATGGTAAGTGTGAATTTATGGATATAAATACTGCATCTGCCACTTCGATAAATATCAAGGCAGTAGATAAAGCTGGAAATGATGATACTGGAGATTATGTTGCTGTTAGTGTTGATGCGACTGCTCCAGTTACTAGCTTGAGTGTTGATGATGGGGAATTGGCTAGTTGGTATAATTCACAGCCTGTTATTATTACTTTAAGTGCTACTGATGCTGCTGGTGTTAAGAATATTAAGCATTGTACAGGTGATGCTTGTGATCCAATTACTGAAATTTCTAGTGGTAGCGGCACTGTTTCAATAAGTACAGAAGGAACAAATATGCTTAGGTATTTTGCTGTTGATAATCTTGATAATGAAGAAGTAATAAATGAGAATAACATCAATATAGATCTGAAAGGACCTAAATTAACTTTGAGTTCCAGGTCTCCTGCACCTAATGCCATAACTGGTGATCTTACTCCATTGATTGATGTTGATGTGGTTGAAGATATTAGTGTTACTTCGGATGTGTCTGGAATCAAAGTTAGTAGTGTTAAGATAAAGATCTGTAAACAAGGTGAATTAGATTCGTCTTTTGTTTGTCAAACTGGAGGAACACTTCCAGATGGGGGATATGAATTTGTTCCTACTCCTGAACTGGAGATAGGTGATGATCAAGTAATATATACTGTGACTATAGAGGGTGAAGATAATGCTGGCAATCTTATACAGGCTCCAAGCAGCTGGGCATTTACAATAAATCCTAATGTTCCTACTGGAGTAATCAATTTTAATCCACCTTTGGTAGGCACTAATTATCTTAGTGCTGTTTCTGCAGTTGCAACAGCTACTTTTGAACAGGATGTAACTTGTGGTTCTGCAGTATTTACTACTTCTCCGCTTGGGAGTGTTGCTACGTTAGAAAGTCCTCAAGTTGATACTGATGCTTGTGTTGTTAATCTGAATGGTGCTGGTGGTACATATCTAATAGAGGGAAGTTATATTTTAGAGGTAGCTGCGACAAGGACTGCAACAGGCATTGCTGGGACAAAAGAACAGTCATTTACAGTAGATAGAACACCACCTAGTTTAATTTTAGATGATTATGAATTAGGGATAAATGGGGATAGTATTGATATAAATGGGAGTGTTGATGATACTAATTTTGATTCTGTCAGTGTTATGGTGAGTGGTGTTGAAGCTGTTATTGGAGATGATCATACATTTAGTGCTACTGTTGCTTTGACGCAAGGGGATGTGGAATATGTTTTTGTTGTGAATGCAACTGATGGTGCTGGTAATCATAATGCTACTAATGTTACTGTTGTGAGGGATACTACTGGTCCTGGTGAACCTATATTATGGGCCTTACCAAGTTATACTTCAGATGATCAAGTCAATATAATCGGTTATCTTGGGGAATCAATATTTACTGTTTATGTTGGTGCAGTAGATGATCCTGTTGAAATACCACTTTCTCCTCATATTAGTGATAAATATATAG
>Ga0233429_1002807_pt1 | contig 17484 bp, 16 predicted proteins | sample SI_118_April2016_3_FD_179879 | JGI IMG/M metagenome (GOLD analysis project Ga0233429, IMG submission 179879) | Seawater microbial communities from Saanich Inlet, British Columbia, Canada - SI_118_April2016_135_MG | ecosystem: Environmental > Aquatic > Marine > Inlet | place: Canada: British... | reverse complement strand
ATAATTTTAATCATATCAATCATTCTGTTACTGTAGCCCCATTCGTTGTCATACCAAGCGATCAATTTGATGTGGTATTTTCCAACTACTTCGGTAAGGAGGCCGTCGATTATTGTTGAATGTGGATTATGGATGATATCCATAGAGACCAGTTCTTCTTCAGAATACTCTAAGATATTTTTGTATTTTGATTTGGCCATCTTTTTGAAGAGATCGTTTACTTTTTCTTTAGTGGTAGATTTTTCTACTTCAATACTAAAGTCAGTAACACTTCCATTGACTAAGGGGACCCTAAAGGCGATACCTTTGATCTTTCCACTTAATTCTGGGATCGTTTTGATAGTAGCAATGTCTGCCCCAGTTGTGGAAGGGATTATATTAACTGCAGCAGCTCTTCCTTTTCTTAATTTTCCACTGGGGCCATCAACAGTTCGTTGAGTTGAAGTATAGGCATGGATTGTAGAAAAGAAACATTGTTTTATTTTAAAGTGATCATTGATGATTTTTAGGACTGGGGCAACACAATTAGTGGTACAAGAAGCATTGGAAATGATATGGTGTTTTTTCTTATTGTAATCTTTTTCGTTTACCCCATAGACTAAGGTTTTTGTGTCAACTGGGCAAACCCCATCACATTTACAAGGAGCAGAGATAAGAACTTTTCTAGCTCCGGCATTAAGGTGAACTTTAGCAGCTTCTGGATTGGTGAACCTTCCAGTGGATTCTACAACTACATCAACTTTTAGTTTTTTCCAAGGTAATTGAGAAGGATCTTTTTCTGCAAAGATAGGGATTTTCTTTTTCCCAATCATTAAAGTAGAATCTGTGTGCTGGAGGTCTTCAGCGAATTTTCCTTGAGCAGAATCGTTTTTTAGAAGATAAGCCAAGGTTTTGTTATCTGTTAAGTCATTGATAGCAACAAAGTTAATATTTTTATTTTTCCATCCGGCTCTTAAGACCATTCGTCCGATTCTTCCAAAGCCGTTAATTGCAACATTAATCATAGTAAACACCTCTCTTGATGAGATTAGAAATGAAGATTGGTTTATATAGATTTTGTTAGTAAAGTTAAATGCTAAAGTTTTTTAAATGGCTTTCGTTTTAGTTTGATTAATATGGAACAAATCCCAAATACAGAAAATATTGAATTTAAAGATAAGTTTATTGAGAGATACTCTCAGTTAACAGATTGGGAATTATTCAAGAAATATTCTTTAGCTTTTTTGAGAAGATCGATTAGAGTGAATACTTTGAAAGGAAATGTTGCTGAAGTGAAGAAGGATATTGAAGCTAAAGGATGGAAGTTAAAACAGATTCCTTGGTGTAAAGAAGGATTTTGGATTGTAGGGGGTCCACCACATGATAAAGAAGATAGAGAGCGGAGAGATGTGGGAAATTTGTTGGAACATCATTTAGGGAAGATTTATGTGCAAGAAGCGGCTTCGATGATTCCTCCCTTGGTATTAAATCCAAAACCAGGAGAATTAGTTTTAGATATGTGTGCTGCACCTGGATCGAAAACTACTCAGATGGCAGCAATGATGAAGAATCAAGGGTTATTGGTTGCTAACGATGTTTCTGGAGACAGGTTACAATCATTAGGAATTAATTTACAAAGATCTGGGACTACTAATGTTATTGTTGGAAAAGGAAGTGGGACTAGATTTAAGGATGCAGAATTTGATAAAATTTTGGTGGATGCCCCTTGTAGTGGAACTGGAACTATCATGAAGTCATTGCGGACGATTAGAATGTGGAATCCTGGAATGATTAAGAATCTATCGGGAATACAGAAAAGATTATTGGATGCAGCTTGGGGAATTTTGAAAAAAGGAGGAACTTTAGTGTATTCTACTTGTACTTTAGAACCAGAGGAAAATGAAGGAGTTGTCGATTGGTTATTGGAAAAGTATCCAGATGCTAAGGTTGAGGAAGTAAAATTACCTGGATTAAAAAGCAGTCCGGCTGTTTTAGAATTTAATGATAAGAAATTTCATTCTGAAGTTAAGAACTGTTTAAGGATTTGGCCACAAGATAATCAGACAGAAGGATTTTTTGTTGCTAAGATTAAGAAGAAGTAATCAGCAAATTATATAAGTAGTTAAATTATTCTTTTATTGTTAAAATTAGTTGTTATGGTGTTCGAGAATAAAGATTTTGGAAAGTGGAGTTTTAGGTTAGGAATGGGGAGTATTGTATTTTCAATGGTGCTCTTGTTAGCGTTCCTTTTTATGGAAATGGATATGTTTAGAATATATTTTATTCTTTCGCTTATCATTTTGGGATTAATTTCAGGAATTTCAGGAGTAATATTGTATTTCTTTTCAAGAAAAAGAAATGTATGGGCAATAGTGTTTGGTGTGGGAGGAATAATTCTTAATTTATTCATTCCTTTGTTGTTTACTTTAGGCTTCACAAGATATTGAAAGATTAAAACTAGAAGTAAATTATATTAAACATTTTTAATTCAAAGTAATCTCTCTAGTAAAGAAAAGCTTTAATACATATTCTTATTGGGTTTATAGTAATGTTAGGGTTAAAAAAAGAGGAATTAGAAAAAGTAGAGAAGAATAAGTCTAAATTCCACAAGATTCTGAAAGGTTGTCTTAAAATCAAAGAAGAACAAATCTTAATAATTAGTGATTATGGTAGTGAAGATAGAAATCTGGCGATGATATTGGCTTATGGTTATCACTTAGCGGCTAAAGATAAGGGAATGAACTCCACTATTTTGTTGCAACAAGTTAAACAAGGATTTATGAGGGCAGATGACCACATATTAAAGGCATTAGAATTATTGGAAAACAATTCTATAATTATTTTGTGTTTATCAAATAAATTGGGAAGGTTAGGAGATTTAGGAAAGAGTTTTAGAAATTTTTGTAAAGAAAAAGGCCACAGATTTATTTCTACTACTAGTTTACATAATGTTAATGCCAGTAAATTTGATATTTTTATGGAAGCAATAGATATTAATTATAATCGATTAAATAAAAAAGCTTCTAAGCTTAAAACTAAATTAGATCGAGCTAAAACTATTAGGATAAAAACGGAAAAAGGGACAGATATAACTTTTGATGTGGAGAAGAAAGAAGCTAAACTTAATACTGGAAGTTATAGCAAACCAGGAACTGGAGGAAATATTCCCGCAGGAGAAGTTTATATTCCTCCCAGGGGAATGTATGGGGTAGAAGGAGTGGTGATAATTGATGGGAGTATGCGGCATGATGGGGGGACACAATTATTAGATGAACCTTTGAAATTAGTGATAAAAGAAGGCAGAGTAATGGAGATAGAAGGAAAGTATAAAGAGTTAATGGAGAAAACACTAACAAGACATGAAAACAGAGCAAAGTATCCAGAAAGAGTAAGGATGATTGGAGAATTAGGGATTGGAATAAATCCTGGAGCAATCTTGGTAGGCAGTTCAATTCTTGATGAGAAAGTTTTAGGAACAGCCCACATTGCAATTGGAAGTAACTATTGGTTTGGAGGAGATATTAGAACTGTTTTTCATGCTGATCAAATTTTTATGAATCCTAGAATATTTATTGATGGGGAAGAATTGAAGGTATAATTATCTTTCAGTAATTTCTTCTTTTTCTAAATTAACAATTCTTGAGGGGCGAGCTTTTTTTTCTCCTTCGTAAATTATAAAATCTACTCCTGCCCTTATGTTGGGGTCCAGGTTTTCGACAGAGGTCATAAAAGCTTCTCCTTTTTTATTGGCAGAAGTGGTAACAATAGGAAGGCCAAGTTCAGAAACAATCTCTTGGAACCAGTGATCAGGCATTCTTACTCCCAAAGAATTACTTCGAGGATTAACATTGGGTGCTAATTGAGAGGACTCATTAATCTTGGTAATCAAGGTGTATGCTCCAGGAAGTTCCCCTAACCATTTTATTAAACTGTTTAAGTTTTGGCTGTTTTCTTTGATCCATTCTTTTGATGGAGACCAAACAGAGAAAGGGGTATCTTGTCTTTCTTTTAATTTTCTAAGTCGTTTAACTGCGTTTTCATCAAGAGCATTACATCCTAAACCATAAATGGTGTCAGTTGGATGAATGAAGATAGCACCAGCTTTAATTTTATCAATTATTTCTTCCTTACGTAGTCTTAATTCATATTTAGTAAGTATCTCCATAGGATTTAGGACGTGGCAGAGTTTATATATTTTTTGTTGCAAGGGCATATACCCTTTCAACAAATACATAAACACAGAGGTCCTGGTGAGGAGAGTTCTGGGTGTTGAATGTAAATCGGAGGAAGATTTTCATATTTTTGAAGAAGGTACTCTATTCTTTCTTTTATGTTCATCCTAACCACGCTCCAGAAAATTGATAGTCAAAAGAATCCTCGCGGTGAACTGTTCTTTTAGTAAGATCAGTTATTTGTTTTTGGAAAAGTCGTTGTACATTTTTTGTGGAAAGATCCATGTTAAACACCTCTTTTTTTTTGTTGATTTTTATTGCCTTGAGGGATTGGGGGTTGATTCCCAATGCCTGCTTGGCTGATGACATTATATTGTCAGAAGTCGTTTATAAGTTCTGGTAGTGGTTGTCTAGTTGTCTAGTTGATTTATAAGTTAGGTCTTGAGAATGAAATATTTTTAGTTTTAAGAAGCTGAGCAAGTGGACAAATTATGTTAAAGAAAGATGTCTAGTTGGAATAATTGTAAAGAATATCAAAAAAATATCAAGAAAAAATATTGAGAAAAATTAAACTAAAACTGCGCTGACTGCACCTTCTTGGCCGGGCCGGGAAGTTACTTTTGCTTTTCCTAATTTGGTTTCGATAACTGCCCCTTTAGTAATAATGTTTCTTCGAACTAAATGAGGGTTAGCAGAATTTTCAATAACGTCGACGATTTCGGTTTTTTTAGTTTTACCTTTCTTATCAGTAACATTAACTTCTTTAATAGAGAGGGTAACCATTTTTTCGTTTCCGCCCATAATCCTGATTTTTTTGGTTTTAGTTTCTCCTAGTTTAGTCATTGCTGCAGGTCTAACTAATTCTCGTTTCTTCTTAGCTCTAGCTGGGTGATAACGTCCACCGGATGTTTTTCTTTTTGCTTTTAATTGCGATCTTGCCATTGATTATGTTGGATTAAGCTTTTGCTTTTTAAACGTTTCTAAAATTTTTGCTCTTTTTGGAGTGTTTTAGCTTTGCCATTCACTATTAGGTCTTTTAATTTTTTGTTCCCATTCCAATCTAGGGCATGGCTAAGAACTTCTTCGATAGTAGTTACCGGAATAAGTTTTACTTTTTGTAGTTGTTCTTTACTAAGAACGATGTCCTGAAGGTTAGCTTTGGGAACTAAAACTATTTTAATCCCAGTTTCAATAGCGGCTTCTACCTTAGAAGAAACACCACCTACTGGGAGAACTTCTCCTCGGACTGAAAGAGATCCAGTCATAGCAAGATTTTGTTTAATTGGGATGTTTTTGAGAGCAGAGATAATTGCGGTAGCTACAGCGATACTTGCTGAGTCCCCTTCTACTCCTTCATAAGTTTGGAGGAATTGGACGAAGATATCTTTGGTTTCCTTAATGTCTTCACCAAAGTATTTCATAACAATAGCTGAGACATTTTGTACGGCTTCTTTAGCAATAGATCCAAGTTTTCCGGTGGCAATAATCTCTGATTTTTTACCTCCATGGGTGACTTCTGCTTCAATAGGAAGAAGTATTCCCGAATAAATAGGGCCAGAACCAATCACTGCTAATCCATTAACTCTCCCCACTCTTTTTCCGGTGGTGACAATAACTTCATATTCTTTTTTTCTTTCAATATGTTTATCAGCAATTTGTTGTTCTAAGGGACGAGCAAACCTCTTAGCTTTTTCTACATGAGTAGAATTTACTAATTTGGCATTTTCTTCTACGGCAACATCTCCTGTGGCTCTGACTAATCCTCCTAATCCACGTAAGTAAAGTGTCAGGTGACCTTTTCGGTTTGCTCTTCTTCGGGCTTCTTCAACAATTTTAAGAATTGCACTTCTATCAAAATGAGGGATTTTTCCTTTTTCTTTGGCGATTTCTTGAGCAACAAAACGAGCTATTTTTCTACGATTTTCTGGAGTATCAAGCATGGTTTCATTCATGTAAGATTCATAACCGTAACCTCTTATTCTGGATCTTAGTGCAGGATGCATATCTTTTATGGATTCTAAGTTCCCAGCAGCAATAAGAACAAAATCACAAGGAACAGCTTCAGTTCTAACCATTGCTCCTGCTGAACGTTCGGATTGACCAGTAATTGGAAATTTTTTCTCTTGTAATGCAGAAAGAAGTTCTTGTTGAGTTCTGGGATGAAGGGTAGCAACTTCGTCAATAAAAAGAACACCTTTGTTAGCTTTGTGCATCATTCCGGCGACAACTCTTTGGTTGGCAGGAGTACCTAATCCCCCAGATTGAAAAGGATCATGAAGTACATCTCCTAATAATGCTCCAGCATGAGCACCAGTAGCGTCATAAAAAGGAGCTTGTTTATTATCATAATTATCTACAATTAATTTTGGTGGGAATGTTTTTACTGCAGCCATCATTCGGGGTCCAGCTTGAAGCATAAACACCAATCCAACTAAAAAAAGCATTCCTCCTAAAAAGAAAGCAGCAAACATAAGATCTGATTTGTAATGATAACGAGCCCACCAAGGTAAGATCATGGCAGCAATTGCAAGGATGAAAAGTAGGAAATTTTGGTTTTTGAAAATTTGTTTGGTTTCTATTCTTGCTTTTTGAACTTCTTCTCGGCCAGTTCCTGCTGGAACGGCTTTGATTAAAGGTTTGTTTTCATCATGAGGATTATGGATAGAGATAAGGTCTTGAAGTTTTTCTTTGGGAAGGAGTTCTGCTAAGGCCAAGCCAAGCATGGATTTTCCAGTCCCTGGTTCTCCAATCAGAAAGACGTGCCTTCTTTGTTTAGCCGCTTTTTTAATTAATTCTACGGCTTCATCTTGACCAATGACTTGATCTACGATATTTTTGGGTACTTGGATATCTTTAGTGGTAGTTATTTTCTTTTTCATGTTGTATAGAACATCTATTTTCTCTTGTAATGTGTTTTTTATGGGATTATATAAAAAGATTATGGTTTATTTAAGATAATAATTCTTTATTTTTATCTTTTAAATAATTTTACGAAAATTTCAGAAAAAGGTTCTGTTTGAGTTGTTTCTATTTTTTGTTGGTTTTCTAAATGTAATAATGGAATAAATGTGAAAACTTTGTCTTGTTTTCTAGCATGCTTGGGAAGAAGTTGAGAGAACGTGAGGGGTTGGTTTTTGTTTTCTTGAAGAAAAGATCTTACTCTGGCATAGATATCTCTGATTACTTCAACAATATCAAAGTTTCTAGTAGGAAGGACTATTTGTTGGGGTCGTTGTTTGGCGATTCTTCGTTTCTTCGTTTCCATGGCTTTTTGTAATGCGCCCACTAAATCATAAATAGAAACTTGTTTTGTTCTTGGTTGGGGTTGACGAGGAATAAGTTTGAGTTCTTTGTCTTTTAATTGATTATGGTAAACTTGTCCTTCAAAATCTTCAAAGAATTCATCATCTTCAACGGCTTCTTCTGTTTGAGCTAATAGTCGATCAAGATTGGAGATATCATTGTCAATTAAATGGGTTGATTTTAGTTTTAATAAGAATGCAGCGGCAAGAAGAATTTTTCCAGAGATTCTTAAGTCTGCTTGTTTCATAGCACGGATTGTTTCTAAATATTTATTGGTTAAGAGAGAGATATCAATGCCCCAAGGATTCATTTCTTCAGTTTTAACCAAATCATAAAGAAGAGTCTTCCAAGTAACATCGTCTTGTTCTAGAAGCATATCAAGGATTTGTTGCGACATCTACTCTTGAGAAACATATTTTTGTTTATAAGATTTTGGTTTTAGGTCAGGATTCCTTTTCTTACTAATGCTTCACCAACCCCACCTGAGATGTGAGATCTTGAACCATCATGATTTTTTGGCACTTCGTAAAAGACCATCGTAAATGTTTTGATAAGATAAGGGTTGTTGGAATTAAAATTTTTCGTCCATGGTCTAACAATAGCAAATTGATTAATTCCTTCAATTTCTTTATGATAAAGATGTTGTAATCTTGGAAATCTTGCACTTCGCTCAAGGGAATCAAGTATTGTTTTTAATGCTAGTGGGGTTTCTTCTTCATAGAAAGCAGAATCGAAATATTCACATAACTTTCTTTTTACGACTTGGTAATGTTCTCCACCACTAACTTGAGATACGATTGTTGCTGGTTTTTTATTTTGTGGCAAATATAATAATTGAGGGGATTTATTTATCTGTTGAAATGCTCCCCAAGAATTAAATTTAGTGGTAGTAATATCTTCTTCAATTTGGGTTACTAATTGAGTTAAGGTCAAATAAGTCATAATTATAAAAATGAATGGGCCTGGCCGGACTCGAACCGGCGATCAATGCCGTGTAAGGGCACTGTCATAGCCACTAGACCACAGGCCCAACTAATTAGTTGGTGGGATTGAGCGAGTTTTTTTGCGAGTGAACATCACACAACTTATCAAATGTGTTGACATTTGCCATCTCGACCACAGGCTCGCCCAATCACTCGAAAATGAAAGCTATTTAAAAATGTTTCTTGTTTTACGAATCTTCTTCATTATATTCAGAAACTATTTAAAGACTTTTTACTTTTATTAGTGTATGGATGTTTATGAACCAAGAGAGGATTCTTACTTATTACAAGAGTTTGTAAGAGAACATGCTTTTGGAAGAGTTCTAGATGTAGGGACTGGATCTGGGATTCAGGCGTTAACAGCTGCAGAAAGTGTTAAAGTTAGAGAAGTAATAGCGATAGATATTAATGAGACTGCGATAGAAGAGCTTAAGCAAAAAGTTAAGTTAATCAAGAAAGTAAAACCTCGACAAAGTGATTTATTTTCTGAAGTGGAAGGACAATTTGATATGATAATCTTCAATCCTCCGTATTTGCCTCAAGATAAAGTTGGAAATGAAATTATAGAAGATCCTTCATTATATGGGGGGAAGAAAGGATGGGAGATTTCTGAAAGATTTTTTAATGAAGTTTCAAAACATTTAGTTCCTGGAGGAAAGATATTATTTTTGTTTTCCACATTGACTAATAAAGAGAAGATCGAGGAGATAATCGAAAATAATTTGTTGATTTTTGAGAGATTAGGGAGCAAAAAACTTGCTTTTGAAGAGTTGTTTGTTTATTTGGTAGAGAAAGGCAAGATTCTTAGGAATTTAGAAGTTAATTATGTTGGAGACATAAAATATTTTACTCATGGAAAACGGGGCAATATTTTTACGGGGATGATTGACAGAAATAAATTTGTAAAAACTCATCTTCCAAGTAAGAAAGATTTAATGAAAGTAGCAATTAAGGTTAAACGAAAAGAGAGTACTGCTGTAGAACGGATGGAAAATGAAGCAAAATGGTTGAGGGTTTTGAATAAGAAAGGGATTGGGCCAAAGTTTTTATTTTCTGGAGAAAATTACGTCATTTATGAGTTTGTGGAAGGAGAGTTTATTTTGGATTGGTTAAAAGATAAGAGGAAAGAGCAGATCGAAATGGTGTTGATGAATATCCTTAAGCAATGTTTTGTTATGGATGAGTTGAGAGTTAATAAAGAAGAAATGCATCATCCCCATAAACATATTATTGTTACAAATTTTGGTCAAGTAGTGTTTTTAGATTTTGAGAGATGTACTAGAATTGATAAGCCAAAAAATGTAACTCAAGTTGTTGAGTTTTTATCGAGGATTAACAAGGAGTTATGGGAGAAAGGATTTGAGTTCAAGGTAAAGGAATTAAGGAAATTGGCAAAAGAATATAAAAAAGATTTAAGTAAAGAGAGTTTTGAGAAGATTGTTAGGTACATGTTTGAATAAATTGGAAGTTCTACTATTTTCAAGAAGTTTAAAGAGTTGAGTTAATAATTTAAGGAATCAACAAATTAGTAAAATTCTGTTTCTTGATAATGGATTCCTTTTTTGAGTTCTACTGGACGCCAGTCGTCGATAACCAATTTCGCTCCTAGCCAATCGGCTAGTTCTTTTGGGTTACCAATAGTTGCACTTAGGCCAATTAGTTGTGGTTTGAGGAATGCTTTAAGGAGAGTAAGGATAATTTCTAATGTGGGGCCTCGTTTTGGATCGTTGAGTAGGTGGATCTCGTCGATAATCACTGTTTTGATTTCAGCAAGCCAGGAAACTTTATGGCGGAGAAGCGAGTCCATTTTTTCAGTGGTGAGGATTAAGAGATCATATTCTGATAGGTAATTTGATACTGAGTCGATGTCTCCCGTCGACATAATCACTTTGTAATTGGTGTCTTTTAGAAGGTCTTGGTATTCTTTGTATTTCTCGTTAGCAAGAGCTTTGAGAGGAACCAAATAGATAGATTTTCCTTTGTTTAGTGTGTTACAAATTGCCATTGTGGCAACAAGGGTCTTGCCACTGGCTGTAGGTGCACAAGTAAGAAGAGATCTCCCTTCTAGAAGACCATTTTGGATGGCTTTTTCTTGAATAGGAGTTAAGTTAGGAAATTTGTTATACTTTTGCTGAAAAAAATCAGGCAGAGGTAGTTCAGAGAGGTTCATGATTAAGGGATTTGGCGATAAATTTATATTCTTTTTGGCCATATTTATAATTGAAAATGGGGGAATTAAGGGCATTTTTAGAACCATGTTCTATATTTTCATTTTTGTTATTTTGGAGTTGTGAACAGCTGAAGTCCAAAAATTTTTGGGTTTCAGGAAGCGTCTTTACCCCTAATGCATTTCTAGACGACAAACTTGCGAAAGACTTATAAATTAACATGAGGTAATTAGGGTTAACCTAATTAAGGGTTCCGTCAATAAAATCGAAAAAGTGTGTCTTTGTTTGAAAAAGAGATGTAGGCATATTTTTCGGAATTTTTACTTGACGGGGTCTGATAAGGAAAAAAAAAACAAAAAAAGAAGTATTAACACGGAGGTGTGTTATAAATGAAGGTGAAAAAAGCTTTTAAGCGTTTGATTGCAGTTGCTGCCGGAGCTACAATGCTCGGTGCTACAGTGATGGGCGCTATGGCCGCAGATCTTAGCAACTATCCCGACATGTTTGTTTCTGACGGAACATTTAATGGGTATTTTGTTGTAGGAGCGTCTGCTGCGCCAGTTGATAACTTAGCAATGACAGACATTGCTACAAGTATGTGGTATACCAAAGCTGATGGTGCTGCAACAACAACAGTTGAAGGAGATGCATGGAAAGTAGGAACAGGTGCAGAATGGTTAGAGGTTAACGAGAGTATTGGTCCCTCTGGTCCTGGTGGTGTAGTTGACTATATCACAGGTACAGACCTAGCTGCCTTGTCTGATGGAACTCTTTCTAATTCAAAGGGAACTTTTGATTATCAACAAAAGTTGTACTTCGATAATGGAGTAGGCACTCAAGGAAGAGCATGGTTCATGGAAAATGATGATGACGAAATCGGATTGTTCTGGAAGATTACTGATGGAGAACAAATTGCGATGTACGAATTAGATTTCACTACAGATGGGGAATCAGACATTGACTCTTCAGACTCTTTTTCCTTGAAGGACTTTGAAGATAAGACCATTAACTTCATGGGTATGGATTGGACTATGACCAATGCAAAGTACATTGATAACTCTGGTGGTACAGTGGAACTTACTTTCATGGCCGGTGCAGCAAAAGGTACTTTGTTGGAAGGAGAAAGCGAGAAGTACATGATTGGTGACAGTGAGTATGATGTTGCATTAACTTTTGTTGATGCTGATGAAGCAGCTTTTACTGTAAATGGTGAGAGCACAGGCAAGCTAGAAGATGGAGAAGCCTATTCTTTAGCAGACGGTAATGAGATTGGTGTATCAAACATCTTATACCAGAACTATGCTGGCGGAGTACATCAGTCAAGCTTTTTCATCGGTGCTAACAAACTGTACATGAAAGACAACATCACTGATGTATCTACTGCAGACTCTATTACTAATGAGTTGAAGGTTAACGAGGAAACAATTGATGGGGCTCAGCCATTCATCAAAGGAACCCTAGTTACAGAACCAACTACTACTGTTGATGGTGAGTTGAAACTGGACTATATCCGGATCAACATGACTGCACAAGATGACATCTACCTGGCAGCTGGTGAAAAATTGAGTGAAGACAGCGAATTGGTTGAACCTCAATTGTTGTTCACTGAAAACTGGGACTTTGAGTATCATGGAACTGATCCTGCGGTTGAAGACAACGAAGTTAAGTTGCAGAAACAAGGTAGTGACAAGTATGAGTTGGCGTTCACTTCCAATGATGGAAATGCAGTAAGTTTACCATTGCTTTTTGCCAGTGCTAATAATGTTTTACAGACAGGTAAGAAAGCTGGAGATAACTTGGCTATGAACGTAACTGTTAACATTACTGACGACGACTACTTTATTTTAGCGAACAAGGATACCGCAACTGCTGGAAACTCTGATGCAGTGGTTCATGTATTGCAGTATCAGAGCTCAAAGAACTCTGGTGATGACACCCAAACAATCAAGTTTAAAAGCTTGAATACTGGGGAGACATTTACTAGAACATTTGCAGACGATTGTACCTTTGATATCAGTTTAGATGGAAGGACGCACAACTTCGGGAATGCAACCGGAGGAGCAGGATCAGCATGTGCTACTGACAACTGGAACATTAGGCTGACCGGTACAGACTACGTTGGTGATGATAGTACTTCCGGAAATGTAACTACTCTTAGTTTGCGGGATGCAAGTGGTGCTTTGATTGAGCTATACAACGAGAACAATGAGACAAATGTTAACGACCCTTCCCTACAGATTGGAACAAATGTTATTGGATTTAACGTTAGACTTAAGTACGATGACACTGATAGGTTAGACGACCATACTGCAGCTGCAGAGACTGTTTGGTTATATAACTTGACAGAGACAGGCACCCAGGAAGTTACTGCTACGTACATAAGTGGATCTCCGTGGAATATTGCTGATCCAGATGATACAGATGTAACCTGGAGATACAGTAACACCGGTCTATTGACTAAGCAAACTGCAGCAAGTAGTACTCCTGTAGAGCTAGTTGTGACAACACCAAGTAAGTCTAGAGAAGTTTTGGCTTATGTAACTTCTGGAGCAACAACTTCCTCTGTTTCCGGTGGAGATCTAGCTTTAGTAACTGTTGTTGATGCAACCAAGTTGGATAGTGAAGTTTCTGATGTAACTGCACAGAACTTAGTTGTTGTTGGTGGACCATGTGTGAACAGTGTAGCAGCAGAGTTAATGGATAACCCTGCAGATTGTTCTGAAGGATTTACTCCTGGAACTGCAAGAATTAAGTTGTTTGCTAACGGAGACAACATGGCTATGTTAGTTGCTGGTTACAGTGGTACAGATACCAGACTTGCAGGTAAGGTAATTGCTCACAGAGCTAGTGAGTTAACTGGAATGGAAGTCGAAGTTGAAGGTACAACCTACAGTGACGCAAGTATCGGTGCTCCAACTCCTATGGAAGATCTAGGAGATGCAATGGATGCTGACGCAGATGCTGACGCAGATGCTGACGCAGACGCAGAACAGTAAGCCCAACGGCTTTATTTTTTTCTTTTTTTTTCTTTATTTTTTAGGAACCTTTATTAATTGCTTTTAACTTCTTACATTTATAATTAAAAAAGAGGTGTATCTGATGAAAAAAGTAATTTTCTTGTTAAGTTTGTTAGTAATTGGAATGTTTTTGATTGGTTGCGGGACTACAATAGAAACAACTGAAAATGCTGGTAAATTAAGCGAAGTGAGTGAATCAGAGTATCAAAAGTGTGAACAAATAACAAAAAAGATTGATCAATTAAGCTGTTATTTTAATTTGGCGGAAACCACCAAAAATGTAGATGTTTGTTCTAAGATTGATCCTTTAATACAAGATTCGTGTGTTAATAAAGTTGCATTAGCGTCTTCTAATGAAGAATTATGCAATCAAATAACAGAAAGCGATGTTAAAAACAATTGCTTGGCCACTATTAAAAAAGATTCTAGTTTTTGTGAAGCTATAAGTTCAGAATCAGGTAAAAATACTTGTTTCTTAGCAATAGTAGAAGTCAATCTCGATGAATCTATTTGCGATAAGATTACTTCTAAGTTTACAAATGAAAAATGTTTGTTAACTTTGGCCAAGGCCAAATCAGATGTTTCAATTTGTGAGAAATTGCCTGTTTCTATTGAGGAAGCTTCAGCAGTAACTCAAAATAATTGTTATAGGGAAATGGCAGAATTATTAGAAGATGAAATCATTTGCAATAAACTTGATGATTCTTTTTCTATATCTACTTGTTTTGTAAGTTTAGCAGAAATAAAAAAAGACCCAGAACTTTGTAATAACATTGTTCCTGCAGTAGGGATAGATGTTGAATTGCTAACGGTTAGTTGCATCGAATTAGCCACTTCCGAAATAAATTAGTTTTTTCTTTTTCTTTTTTTCTGAGTTTTAATTGAAATAAGATAATTTTATATATTCTAGAATTTTATTAACTATTAAAGAGGTTGATAGAAATTAAATACAATAAATATATTCCTTTAGTTTTATTTGTACTTTTGTTGGGGTTATCTATTTTAATTCTTAAGCCATTCATTTTAGTGATAGTTATGGCGGCAATTCTTGCTTATATGGTTTATCCTTTGAGGAAAAAGTTAGGAAATAAAATGAGTAGTACTTGGGCGGCATTTATTGTAACTTTGTTGGTTTTTTTGATCATTCTAATTCCTTTGATCTTTTTTACTCAGTCTTTGGTTAAGGAATCTTTGGCAATATATGCTTTAGGTAAGCAGAAAATTTCTACTGGTTTTTTTGAGAATTGTAATGGAGAATTGTGTGTGCAATTGGGAGACTTTATTCAAGACCCACGAGTTACATTTTACTTTCAGAATTCATTGAAGTTAGTTACAGATTTAATTGTGGAGAAAGGTTCGGCATTATTGGCAAGTGTTCCCGGGTTTTTATTGGGTTTTTTTGTGATGTTCTTTTCGCTGTTTTATTTTTTGAAAGATGGAAAATCTTTGTTTGAGCGAACTGTAGATTTTATTTCCATGAAACGGAAAGATATGCAGCACATAGTCAAACGTTTGAAAGAAGCGATTAATGCAGTTATTTTTGGACAGTTGATAGTGGCATTTATCCAAGGAATGTTGGGGGCATTAGCATTTTTTGTAGTTGGAATATATTCTCCTTTATTTTGGGGCTTGATCATGGCTTTTTTGGCATTAATCCCTTATTTGGGAACCACATTAATTTGGGGTCCGGCTTCGATGTGGTTGTTGTTGGAAGGAGTATTTACCGATTCTCGAATTTTGATATTTAAGGGAATGGGTTTATTTATTGCTGGCTTGGTTATATCAAGCATAGATAATTTTTTGAAGCCGAAGTTAATAAGTGGCCGAGGAAATATCCATCCTTTGTTAGTATTGTTAGGAATCTTAGGGGGATTATATTTGATGGGAATAATAGGTGTAGTATTGGGACCCTTGATTCTTGTTTTAACGGCGACATTAATTAACATGTATCTAGGAGAAAGTAGTAGAACTGGGGTTAAGAAGAAAGCTAAAAGAAAAGTCGAATCTGATATTAAAGACAAAGTTAAGGATAAATTTAAAAAAGAATTAGAAAAAAAATTGTTTAAGAAGATTTGGCGTAAGTAATTAATTTTTGAATGTATTCTTGTAAAGATAATTCTTGAGGAATATTTTTTATTTTGAACTCTGGGCTGAGAGTTAGGGTTTGGGTTTTGAATAATTTGTCAAGAACAGATTGTTTCTTTTCAGGAAGGGGAAGATTCTGGAAATAGATTACTTTCTTTCGAAATTTTAATTGGAGGGGGTAGAACAAATAATTTTTTTCTGCTTTTTCTATGGTTATAATGGCTCCGATGATTATAATTGTTAAAAGAACAAGAGAAGATATAATTTTGACGAGATTTGAAGAAGAAGAGGTTAAATTTAATAAAGAAAGATTGAGTAAGATTCCTAAATAAATGATTATTGCGAGGAAGATTATTGTTGTTATGGTTGGAATAATAGCCCTGAGTTTGTTCTGTTTAAGAATATAAATTGGTTTTTCTGGTTCAGCAATCATTCTTTACTATCCTCTTTTTTTGTGATTTTGTTGAATAAAAAATGGGCCTGGCCGGACTCACGTATGAAGACCAGAGCTCTTCACGCGAGATTTTCTGGTCATCAAATCTCGAACCGGCGACTCCCGCCACTTCGCGCAGATTATGCTTGTCGAGGCGATGTCATAGCCACTAGACTACAGGCCCAACTGTTTTGTTGGGGGATTGAGCGATTTAGCGAATGTCTTACAACTTATCAAATGTGTTGACATTTGCCATATCGACTACAGGCCCAAATGGAAATTCTAACGAATTTCGTTAGAATATAGAAAGGTTTTTATTCTTTTATAAAGTTTATTCTTTAGATGCACCACAATCATCATTTTTGGTGGCGCTTTTTCCCAAAAAAAGAGCTGACTCAGATTTATATTTCTGCCGCAATTAGATCGTTCGCCCTTTCTTTAATAGCAATATTTGTCCCATTATATCTGTATGTTGAGAGGGGATATTCTATGGAGCAAACCTTATACTTTTTTATCTTTTATTCAATTATTTTTGCAGTAACTACTCCTTTGGCAGCGAAGTTTGTAGCAAAATTTGGAACAAAACATTCAGTGTTGTTAAGTGTGCCATTTTATTTAGCTTTTATTTTGTCTTTGTATTCCTTGCCTTATTATCCAATTCCTTTGACAGTTGTTAGTGGATTTTTGGGATTATCACTATCATTTTACTGGATGGGGATGCATTTAGCTTTTTATCATGCGAGTGATCATGATCATCGAGGAGAAGAGATTGGAAAAAGAATGGGAGTTTCTATTTTAGCAACTGCAGTTGGCCCATTATTTGGGGGTTTTTTGATTAGTACTTCTGGGTTTGGGGTGGTGTTTATTCTGGTGGCAGGGCTGTTAATTTTTTCTTCATTGATTTTGTTTTTGAGTAAGGAAAATCATTATAAGTTTAATTTTTCGATAAGGTCTTTGGTTAACAGAAGGCATTGGCAGAACTCTCTATTTTTTGTATCAAGAGGGACTAGGGGAATTGCAGGAGGAGTAATCTGGCCATTATTTATATTTTCAATATTGGGAAATTATTTTTCTTTGGGGGTGATAGGAACGACAATGGCTGGTTTGAGTGCAGTGTTGATTTGGATGACCGGAAAGTTTAGTGATCGGGTGGATAAGAGAAAAATAATTAGATGGTTAGTTATTCCTGAGGCATTGTCTTGGGTCCTGAGAGCATTAGTGGTAACAACGACGCATGTTTTTGGAGCAACCATCTTTGGAGCCGTTGTTTATGGGATATGGGAATCTCCAATTGGGGCATTAGAATATGATAAGGCCAAACGGAATATTGCTGAATATTTTGTG
>Ga0233429_1002793_pt1 | contig 17555 bp, 43 predicted proteins | sample SI_118_April2016_3_FD_179879 | JGI IMG/M metagenome (GOLD analysis project Ga0233429, IMG submission 179879) | Seawater microbial communities from Saanich Inlet, British Columbia, Canada - SI_118_April2016_135_MG | ecosystem: Environmental > Aquatic > Marine > Inlet | place: Canada: British... | reverse complement strand
CGCAAGACATTTATGAAAGCATTGAAGGCGCTGAGCAAAGCAGGTGTGCCTTCTGAGAAGGTTGAGGTTGTGAAAGAGTACCTCAATGAACAGATGCTAGGTGAGTGGAGAACATACTGGGGCAGATATAACGAGTTGTTCTCTTGGCTCAACGACGAACCAACAAACTACGAAATGATCAAGGGCGATGATATTGACAGCGCCTACCAAACTGCAATGGATGACTTGGAGAACCGAGAAGATCCAGATAATATCATCCACACCTTTGAAGACGGCTCGTACTGGTATAACTTACAGGTATCTAACTGCCCCGTAGAAGGCGAGCGGATGGGTCACTGTGGTGGCGACACTCGCGGCGTTCTAGTCTCGCTCCGCAAGCGCCAAGGAAAGCGCAAGGCATCCTCGTCCTATATCACGATGACATGGCATGATGAGACCCTTTATCAGATCAAGGGCCGTTCCAACGACGCACCCCCCGAAGAAATGTGGGATCACATCGAGTGGTTCATCAGAAATATGGGCATCACATCGGTGGAAGAAGCCGGCGAACATTCAAACGATTATGACGGCTTTCAGGAGATGAATGATTATCTATCCACCCGAAACCGTCACGTTAACTTTACCGGTCAGATTGATGAAGCTGCCATCCAAGAAGCTGTGGACGAAGTTGTTAACGACTACGAGGCCGAGAACTCATCGATCTACGGCGAGGTTAATGGGCCAGACGATCACGGCGGCGAAGGCGTATATGTTTATATGAACGCAGAGTGCAACATACAGATCGATCTTGGCTGGAAAGGGTTTGAGCTTAGGAACAATGAATTCACTCCTACGATTGCTCCCAACGACACCACACGAGACACGCGCTTTGAAACGATCCCCGAGAACACGTGGGGTACCTCAGCAAGAGACTTTACCAGCGAAGTAGATCTAGATGAGCTTGGCTACGATCTCCCCGGCGAAGGCGAGGTTGAATGGGATATCAGAATGCTGACTGGCGCCCAACCAGAGGGTGAAGATATAGACCACGACCATCCAGCAACCGCACACCTTGAAATTTCGATACGTACCATGGAGCAGGAAGACGCCGGCGACGAAGACGAGGCTGCTCAAAACATGCAATACTTTAGCGAGTCGGTTATAGAAAACTTCGAGGATGTTTATGAGGAACTCAAAGAGAAACTCCGCTCCAAACTAGCAGAAGGAGGCTACTCGGCCAAGACCCCCTTTGACCGCGAGAAGCAAGGTATGGGTGCGATGGAGCTTGACAACTGGAAGATCTGGCAAGACGGACCCAAGATGGAGTTTTGGTTCAGGCGTGGTCAGAGAGATGACAATGCTGTGTTAAACTCTGGCGGAGATATCGGCAGTGTCTCAAACATGATCAAGATGTGGGGGTTTGATGAGACGAGAGAGGGACACATGGATGGAATATATCGCAAGATGTTTGGATCACGCCCGATGGGTCGTCCGGGACGCATAGAGAACGACGATCTTAGCCGCAACATGGCGAGAAACTTAGAGAAACTTTACTCCGCAGCAGAAACACCAACAGGTGATCAGCAGAGTCTACCCCTCGGCGATAAGTATAAGGCCCCCGCCGCCAAATTGGTATTAGCGAAAGACTCACGCTTTATCGTTATGCCCGAGACAACATTAAAGCACGAACAATACCCCGCCATGTTGACCAACTGGAAATATGAGATTGGAGTGGATGCTAAATCTTCTCCCGAAGAAGTTGAAGTTGTCAAAGACATTGTGCATTATTTTAACGCACGTCCTGACATGGTGGAGGAAGCTGCCGCAGAAACAATTCGTTCGCAGGTACAGGGTATAACGGCACTTGCAAACGCCACCAAAGCCGATGTTATGTCAGGCAAGTGGCCGCAGCATGCTATTCAGCATATCGACAGCCAGTACGGGGGCCGTGCCGCATCAGGCTCCGACGAATGGGCAGAGCGAGTCATAATGATTGCCATATGGATCAAGGAAAACTTCGATCAGATGGGCGAAGTTGAGAAATGGGTTGCTTGGTACAAGTTTTTGAAACCCCTGAAAGAAGGATACTTTAACCACGCGCGCGATGGCGATATTGAAATGGACGACGATGCCAACCTTGGCCGGCCAGAGAGTTGGAGCAGAAAAGTCAAAGAACAGATGACGCGTTTAGGAACCTACGGCGGCACCGTGAGGAATTATAGCGGCGTTTCGATCCAAGAGAATATAGAAGATCAGATTGAGAGAATCGAAAAACTTTTGCAAGAGAAAGATTCAAGTTATGATCTCCGCATTTATAGTATAGTGATGGATGTTTCAGTATCAAAAGATGTTGGTGGAGAGGTCCAGGAGACACAGACAGAGATCCGTGGTATCAATGGTGTGACTACCGTACGAACGTTGGGTAACTTAACACCAACAGGGGTGACGCACACAGGTAAGTTCGAGATCAAGTTTGAGATCTTGGGAGGTATGAGTCGCGTGAAATATAGGGATCGAGTTCTTATCCCCGGAATGGCACGAATCAATGGCTTAAAGATTTTGAGAGTCTCGCCAATACACAGAACTAACAAGCGTGGCACCATCAGAACAGTGCGCGAGGCGATGGAAAATGCCATTAACGAGGCAGGGTTTGGAGGTATGGCTGGTGCGATGAGTTCGGTGCGCACACAGAATACGCGCACGATGCCCACACCCCGCGGGACATTGGATGATATAATGGCTGACTGGCGGGATGGCGGCGTGATGACATATGACGCACCGATGGACACAACAGACATGCGGTATCATGTGATGATGCCAGTGGAGGAGATGTGGGAAATCATATGCCGGTCACAAACAAAAGGCTCTGGCCCAATGTTTAGAGCGCCCAAAGATGGTTTCGATGGAATGTATCAGAACTTTATTAGAAATGGCGCCACCGCTCCTGTGTATATAGCAATCGGCAAGAACGGCAAAATAAAAGTAACAGGCAACGAAGACTTGATTTGGTATGCCAAAGAAAGCGGCTTAGAAGAATTACCAGTGTTTCTCTCGTATCAAAGTCAAGTATAACACAGTATCGTCATACTTATTATAGTATGAATAGGTTTTTAAAATGGGTAAAAGTGCTATTTTGGGCCGGCTTAGGTGCCATGGCGACCCTCTCAATAATAACAGCCATCGCCTATGAACAATATCATTTTCCAACACAAACAGAAATACAAGATCCAACAAATATAAGCACAGAATATTCAAGAGAATACCAGAAAACTATACTCAAGTCAAGAATGAGTTCGGTTTTGACAATGTCGGGGGATATCTTATCGGGAATGGTAGCAACCCAGTCTGCCACCTACTTTGTTGCTAATGACACTCCATATATAATAACAACTGCTCATGGCATTCTTGGTCCGTGTTTCCTCATGGTTGTGACCCACGAAGAAGAGACGATCGGATGTACTGACTATATGATAGTTGATAGAGAAGCAGACTATGCGATTATAAAGATAGAAGATAAGTTTTTTAATAGAACACCAATAAAAATACCGGAAGATCTACCTTTAGGAAGAGAGTGGAAGAAGTCATACTCGATTTTAAGTAAAATAATATACACAGGCTATCCAAATATGGTTGGGCCTTTAACTTTGAAGGGAGACGTGGTAGGATATGCTGATGGAGAATTGGTTTATATCTTCTCACATGCATACAGTGGCTCATCGGGGTCCGGCGTATTTTCAACAGATGGAAAGTATATAGGAATGATAATGGCGATAGATGTGGGCCAAAATGAGCTTGGTGTCGATGTTTTAGAGAATATTGTTATTGTAACTCCTTCCTTTAAAATAGACTGGGCCGTAGTTTTAGACTAATTACAGGAACGAGGAACAATCAATGGAAGAAAAGAAAAGCAAGCAGTGTCTCGCTGCGATGCTAAAAAAGTTTAGCTCACTCGACAATCAGATTTCACGTATTAAAGATCAGTTAGACGAACTTAGAAAACTTATGATCGATGGACAGCCCATCGGTGAAACCAAAGAGGATATATGTTTAGCAACAGAAGTAACATTATTAACACCAACCAAGGAAGACACGTAATGTCAGATGATAATGTAATAGGGTTAGAGATTTCTCCCATAGAGGGGCCAATGTCGATCGAGCCAGAAGACCTGAAGCCTAAGAAGCCCAGCAACAGGGCACCAGAAGGCATTAGAACTTTCACTGTATGTCGTCAAAGCGATGAGACTGGCATCTCAGGCGAGGGTGTAGTCATTGAGGGCGCCACCTTCGCAACAGGACACACCGTTATCCATTGGTTAACACCTGCGCCGCGTGGTAGTATTGCGTTCTTTGATGCGTTCGATGACTTTCTGAAAATCCACATCAAACCTCATCCGACAAATAGAACTATTATCACGTTTGAAGACGGCGAACAAACTACTTATGACGGAGGATAAGTGAATGGCCTATTTATATTCGACAGGTTCCCGAGGCATGGGAGACATTGAGTTTGAAGGAGATCCTGATGAAACTCAAATCGACTTTGAAGACGATTTTATAGCCCTGAAAACTGGCGGCAATCGAGTATTGGTGGTTTCCGGATCGACGGTCGGCATCGGCACCATATTACCCGACCCAGACGAGTTGCTAACAATAGATGGCGTTGGTGGTGATCATGAGGCAAATATTCAATTTAGGGAAGATGGAGCTAACCGAGCAAAAATTGGTGTTAATGACTCTGATAACTTAGTTTTCCACAACCAGACAGTCAATAAACATATTGTTTTCAAAGTAAATGATCAAGGAGTTACGCGCGAAGGAATGCGTGTCGACGGCGCCACCGCGGCAGTAGTGGTTAATGAGGGCTCCGACTCTCTAATAGACTTCAGAGTAGAATCAAACAATAGCACACATATGTTATTTGTGGATGGGAGCAATAATACAGTCGGTGTCGGCACATCGACTCCCGGTAGCGCACTGCATGTTAACGCCTCCTTTGCTACGGCCATCACCGGCAAAACCTCTGACTATACGCTAGCTGGTGGCGATCATACCATTCTGGTAGATTGTTCTAGTGGAAATGTAACTCTTACATTGCCAACGGCAGTGGGCTGCTCCGGCAGAATGTATATAATCAAGCGCATCGATAACAGCGCGAATGCAGCCAACATAAACTCCAATGGTTCGGAAGAGATAGATGGCTCTACGGACTCCGCTAGTGTTCCGGGCCAGTCTTCGATTGTACTTCAATCAGATAACTCAGGCTGGTGGAAAGTAGCGGAGTACATTAAGGTACCTTGAACGCCATAAGAAAACTATGAACTATTTACTATTATGAATGGAATGAGTTGGAAAGATTTTGTTGATAGCCTTCACGAAGTTGAAGCATATCAACAGAAGGTGAAGAAGGCACCCCGTGATAAGCTCACCAAACGAGGCCCACAACGCAAAGGAGGCGCCCCGTTTGATGAGGAGCCTAATCCTATCAATAAGTCGGCGGCGCCGGCCCAGGGTAACGTGGGCCTTGAAGAAGAAGTTGAGCCGGAGTCATTCGATTCACACGACACTCTTGCAACAGGTATTTGGATAGATGGCGACCGAGTTGCACCCAAGGTGGCGGCGCGCCTAAATAAAATAGCACAAGATTTTATAGACAGTCTTCCCGTTGAGATAGATATAGAAGACATTAGACTGACGGGCTCTCTCGCAAACTATAATTGGTCGAACTACTCCGATGTAGATCTTCACATCATTGTCGATTTTCTTGGTATTGACGAGAACAAGGTACTTGTTAAGGCGTTCTTTGATAATGCGAGAATGCGATGGAACAACAGACACCAGATCAGAATGAAGGGCTATGATGTTGAAATATATGTGGAAGATTCAAGAGAACAACATGTATCGTCAGGTGTATATTCTTTGATGAACGGTGAGTGGGTAACAAAACCACGCAAATATCGCAAGAGCATTGATTTTCCTGCCGCGCGCCGCAAAGCAGCCGACTTGGAATTCCAAATAAACATTATCGACAACCTCATCACTGCAAAAAAATTAAAGAGCGCCCTGAAGAATGTTGAACGAGTTAAAAGAAAGATAAAGAACATGCGTCATGCTGGCTTGGAGAGTACGCACAAAGAGTTTTCAATTGAAAATATTGCCTTTAAAATCTTGCGAAGAAATGGTATGTTAGGTGTGCTCGATGAATTTAAACATAAAATATATGATGACATGATGACGGTCAAAGAGGAATAGATGAAGTTCTGTGACATTGATAAAGATGCAAAGGTATTCCCTGGTGAATATATCTTATATGAACCGAAGAACCAGATTGTTTTATGCGGCGCATTTAATAGAAAAGAAAACTTTATTCGTGTTCTCCACAATGGGCGCCTTTTGCAAGATAAAATAGAAAACTTTAAAAAAATAGAGCTTTCCAAGAAGGAGAGAAAACAAAAAACGGGCGGCTGTAAGAAGTGTGGCAAAAGCAATGTCCTATAAATCGAAGTTGAATAGTGGATATGTTAGCGTCGGGCCGTTTTTAGAAGCTGAAAAAGCAGTATCGGAGTTTATAGAAAACATGTACTTTACAGTTCTTATGAATGAATCAATGAAAGAGCGAAAACAGATTCAGAAAATCTATGATGCGGCCATCAGAGAAAATGATCACGAAGCAGAGAGTGTCGCCAAAAAACAATTACAGGCCGCCGATAATATGCTGGCCTTGGCCTTGACCAGCATAGAGTACGATGAAGCTTCAGAAGTATGACAAACATTTATGCGTACTGTCTGTTCGGTCAAAACGAGATGTTTTGTGGTGTCTATTCATCACTTAGGGCCGCACATCGTGATGCTTTGAAGCTGTGCAACAAAGGAAGCTCGGAGGTTTTTCTAAAATCGGATGAAGAGTATCTAAAGCCTTCATTGAAAACAATTAAAAAAATGTTTAAAGGTGAATTCGATACAAAAGTACAATACATTTCGTCATCGACCTCGGCCACCATTATAAAGACTAGGCTAAAAGAATGAAAGAAGTTTATATTGTATATGGCATCACAGATTGTCCTGCATGCCTCCGTGCATGCGCACTGCTTATGGAAAACGATCACGAGTACACGTTTGTGAATACCGATTTCTCTACTTCTTACCGCGCTCACGTAAAAAAGACGTTCCGTTGGAAAACGATGCCGGTGATTGTTGTATGGAGCGGCATAGATCAACAGCTGGTTGGGGGTTATGATGACCTTGTGTATGCCTTGGAAAAAGAGCCCAAGGGCGGTTCCTGAGCGCCGTAAAAGACACAGTTTGTGTTAAATAAAAACCACAACAATAGTTAGTTATGTGGAACTTAAACGCGGCGATTTGATACGGTGGGTGGTGGATCATGAGATCTATGAGGCATCGGGCGACGTTTTGGTTGGTATTTGTCCTAATTATAGACATGGAATCATCATGGAGGTTTCACATAAAGATCCAAATGCAATAATGGTTTACTGCTATGATTGTAAAACAAGAAAGGAGAACAATTGGATGATACTCAGCCGAGAATATGATAAACTTGAAGTCTTGAGTGGTGAATCCAGTGGGTAAATTTTCTTTAGGCGGCAAGATGCCAAAGCAGGATGCTATTAACTCCCTGATTTTAAAGGTATCAGAATATTATGATGGGCGCTACGATGTATTCTTTACAAGCGATGATGGCGGAAGCGTGTTAGAAGTGATGGTGGAGGTACCAGAACCCAGCGAGCCTTTCGATGAACAGGTACCTAACTTCCCTCCTATTTTTGACATCATACCTAAGTGGGGTGGCTGGAGAACTGTGATAACCAAGGTTCCTCCTGAGTATATCGACTATGTGCATCTTAGAAAAGATGACTAAAGGACCAAATGTGGTTTTTAGAGCAGATATTCCTTGACTTTTATCTTAAAATGCCCTATATTATAGAGGACGCAAAGGAGAGCGTTATGAACACAGCCAAGAAAATCGAGTCTGCCCTATCACTCGCAGTTTGCGGTGGGTGGGACCGCAAGTTCTTGGAGTCTGTTCTTTCGCAAATAGAAAAGGGCCGTGACTTGTCCGTGAAGCAGCGCCAGACGCTTGGTAAGGTGTTGGCCCGCAATACACCTGAAGCGGACACACAACACACCTCATGGGCTGTTATATATGATAGGGAACATAAAGCGGCCGCCAAGATCCTAGCGATGTATCATATACACCAACCATACTATCGTCCAATGTCCAAAGACATTCTCAAAGGTATCGTGCCCGGCCGCAACAAGTATTTGCGAATGGCAGACAACAAATATTCTAAAAAGGTTTTACATGAAGCTGAAAGAGCGCCGCGGTTTGATACTAATACCTACGTCGTTCCTCGCGCGATGTTTGACTCGCACAAAAACATTGAGTTTCAGACAGATATGATCTGGACCCATCAAAATAAGATCATTCGCAATTTCAAAAAGCGCGGTGGCTTTGTTGTTGCTGTGCTACCTGACATTCGTTCTGCTGCGAAGGGTGCAAAAAGATATAAGTTACTTCCCATTGGTGAAACAACTCCCATTATTGTTGAGGAGCGCTTTTTAAAGGCCGCCAAGAAAAAGAAATAGTTGATAAGCGCCCCTACTTAGTAGTATGACGGATCAATACACAGAAGCGCGCTATAAGATCGGTGACTTTGTTAGGTGTGCCTACGACTTTTATCACTTCTTTTCGTATTGGTACGATGGAGAAACAAGCGTCATGCCGTTTCACGGAGTTATTGTAGAAATTTCATACGATGAGGGGTGGTATATGGAGTCAGTATATCAAATATATTGTTTGGATGGTCAATATCGATTCTTTTTAGAAGATGAACTCGAATTAGTTTACGTTCCTTGATGCCTTCCTGACAAAAAAGCTTGACACCACCATTGTAGTCGGTTATACTCTAAGAGTGAGAGACTGCACGACATGGCCGAGTGGTGAAATGGTAAACACAGGAGACTTAAAATCTCCCGCCCGTTTGGGCTTGCGGGTTCGATTCCCGCTTCGGCTACCAAACTAAACAAGAGAGCAAGATGAAATATACTATTATTTACACAGATGCAGAAGGAAACTGGAAGACGACAACTTGCGTTTCTTCCCATGATAAACATGTAGCTTGGACAGATGTTCAGCAATATCTTAGTGAAGGAGACACAATTCATTTACTTTCGCCAGGAGATCAGATTATTTATTCGGAGAATGATATAAAAGTGGCAGATACGCCGATGTAGCTCAATTGGTAGAGCAACGGTTTTGTAAACCGTAGGTTGCGGGTTCGAGTCCCATCATCGGCACCACTTTACACTTCTCTAACAATTTTCTACTTGACAACAGCACCACACGATGCTATATTTATAGTATAGAAAGGAGAAATACGGATAAACTTTTTCTTTTATCCAACTATTTATATATAGATAGGAGAAAGTGGTGATTCACGAAACTAAGCATTGTAGAAAGTGCGATATAATAAAGAAATCAGACGAGTTTTATAGAAGAAGAAAGGGAACAGATTTGTCAGCATACTGCAAGGCGTGTTCAAATACACAAACAGTAGAGAGACAGAGAAGTTTCAAAGAAAGGTGTGTGGCATACAAGGGCGGCAAATGTGAGGTGTGTGGGTATAGTAAATATTATGGAGCAATAGAGTTTCATCATAAAGATCCCACAAGAAAAGATTTCAGTGTGTCGCATGCGAGATTGACAACATTTAGCGAAAAAATAGAAAAAGAACTAGACAAATGCATGATATTATGTGCCAACTGTCATCGAGAAGAACATGCGAGAATAAAAAAAATCATTTAGCACCCATGGTGAAAGGGATATCACAAAGGTCTTCTAAACCTTCGTTCCAAGTTCGAATCTTGGTGGGTGCACCATATAACATGCGGGCGTAGCATATGACGGTGAATGCACTGTTCTTATAAAGCAGAGAGTGTGGGTTCAAGTCCCACCGCCCGTACCATTTTTAGGCTCTTAGCTCAGTTGGTCAGAGCATCCGGCTCATAACCGGTCGGTCGTGGGTTCAAGTCCCACAGAGCCTACCATTTTAATAATAATTCTATACCACAACTAACCGATGAGGGTTGCGAACTTATTACAGGATACAAATATGTTCATGGCCTGGGTAATACACAAACTATTAAATGGGCTGGCACGATTGAGGATCTTATTGGAAAGGATGCTATTTATGAACAGAGTATCAGATTCGTTTGTGCATTTGATAACTGAGGAATATGAGTTATATCTAATGTCCGATCCAAACATCCAAATAGGCTCACACGTCGAACATGTGCATGAGGAAAAGTGGCATGGTGAGGTTCTTGGGCTTGTGTTCGACGAAGAAGGACAAGTTGAATCTATTTCGGTTTGGCTCGACGATGGTAACGTGGTTGATGACTACATAGAATATTGGGATCATATCGAGGTTGATGCACTACCAGATAATGTTATTGACGCCGCAGATAGGTTTGGAAAAGAAGAATGAAGTTATTTAAGATCACAGGCCGACACACACAAGTCAAAACACCTGATGGCGTGGTATTAACATGTTGGCTTGGAGCAGAAACTAAAGAAGATGCCTTGACATTGTGCGCGGAAAAGGGTATAATAGATATAGAATGTATTATCGACGATACGAACACGAACCCGTTTCTTGAGGGAAAGAAAGACAGATGAGTTATCACGATGGCTACCACTCATACCCAGACACGGGCATTTCTGTTGTAAATCCGCTGATTCAAAACGAAAAGAAGATCATGGAGATCAAGAGACTCCTGGCCGAATCGGTGGTAAAAGAGATAACAGCCACAGAACTGCGAGAGCAGATTACAAAAGTATTAAACGAATATGAATGATTATCACTACGCTAAAGCTAGCTTACCACGCGATGTTCGCAATGCACCCGACCTAAGAAATGCGCTAAGAATGTATATTGATAAGCGGCTGCTTCATGTTTCGGATGTTTGCCTCCAGCACAATGAAGATCCGTTTAGGAAAGAATATGGTTTGATTCATAAGCGTTATGCGAATACATTAACGCTGGTTGCAGAGGCAACACAAGACGTCAACTATTTAACGAAGTCAGTTATTGAGTGGATAAGTGAGGACTTTAAGAACGCACTGACGGGGGCACAGAGAGGCGCTGCCGGCATTTGTGGGGCAGAACTATTGAAGATCGTTGAAAGTTATGAAGGTCGGTGACTTAGTTATATATGTTCCCAAATCACGTATGTCTGATAAATATAAGTGGAAAAAGAAAAGTACCACAAAGCTAACTGCACCGGGTATCCTCATTGAAGAAATAGTGAATAAAGGTACAACCTCTCGCATGTTTTCAGTACGTTGGCATAGCGGGATAGTGACTGATGAGTGGTCGGCGTTTCTTATTCCGTATGGAGAAGAAAAATGAAGGTAGGTGATCTGGTTAGGGTGTCGTACAACACGCGCCCAAAACCCGGTGAAGGGTTTATCAGCATTGTGTTGGAGGTCAACAGGAGTGAGAACCACCCAAACGGCTTGCAGTTAGTTAAAGTATTGGAGAGGGGACAAGAACAATGGTATCCTCTCGGTTACATCGAGGTTATAAATGAAGGTCGGTGATCTGGTCGAGATTGAAAAGTGGTGCAAGAACAAGGGGCGCAGAGGTATTGTAGTTGAAGCCATTGAATATATGGGGTGCGTTAAAATCCGCTATCTGGATACGGGCGAATCTTCAAGCGCGCTGACAGATAACTTGAAGGTGTTAAGTGAAAGTAGGTGATCTAATATCGTTCAAACCAAAATCGTTCGGTGATGATGACTGGTCAAACCCCGGCATTGTGTTGGAGAGCTATGAGCATGATGATCGTTGGTTCGGTGGATGGAAAGACTTGATATGGGTTGTATGGATCGATGGTTATAAATGTATGGTCAACGAAAGAAATGACGATGTGACTTACTTGACAAGCTCTTGACAACTTAAACCTTGACGTAGGGCGCTCTCGGTGCTATATTATAGGTATAGAAGGGAGAATATAATGAAAGTAGGCGATCTGGTAGCATTTGAGTTTAACAAGTTTAACCCTGACTATATTGCCTCGGTGGGTATCATCACGCGCATCGATCCCGAAGAAATCGGGGATGCGCACGAAGTCGAAGTTTTATGGAACGATGGCGATGCACGGAACCACTCAACAATCTACTTGGAGTTGCTCAGTGAATCGCATTAAAACCGGCGATCTGGTGAGAATGAAAACCCATGACACGGGATTTATCGGCATTGTGCTGGCGATCTATTATCGCGGGTTATCGGACAGCGCCCAGATAGGCATAAAATGGTTCAAAGGTTCAGGCAAAGTGGACTGGGAACCTGAATCTTGGTTGGAGGTTGTCAGTGAAAGTAGGTGATCTGGTGAAGCAAGTTAGTTGGGATGGCGTTGGCATCATTTTTGATTGTCAAGGTGATGGCGGCGATGGGCTTGGTACATACTGGCGCGTACTGTTTGGAAGTGAGTTAAACTATGTGCGTGAAGCAGACTTAGAGGTTGTCAGTGAAAGTAGGTGATTTAGTGGTTTCTGCGCGTGGGTATTGGAGTGATCCGAGGCTTATAGTGACAACTCACGAAACAGCTAAGGCACTGCTCGGAATACTCTGGCCAGATGGCGAGATAAAGTATGTTCATTATAAACACCTGGAGGTTTTAAGTGAAAGTCGGTGATTTGGTACGGTTTGAGAGCACACAGCACGACGACATGGATCGTTATGGTGTGGAATATGGCGTTGTAGTGAGAATGTCCACCACTGGACACACCACAGAGTCAGCAGAAGTATTGTTTAATGATGGAGAATTGGCATGGGTTGGCACTCAAAGATTGGTGGTAATAAGTGAGTAATATAAGTAGGCGAGTTTGGAAGGCGATAGGGCACAACTATATTTTATTTGGCACTGTTATCGAAAGAAGAGAGACAAATGGTTGGTCGATGGCAAAGGTCATGTGGGAGCCACAACCCTCCGGCGTTCCCATGGCAGATGAGTGGCAAAGGGTAGTTAATCTTGGCTATGTAGACAACTTGGTGAGCGAGATAAATAAATGGAAGTAGGCGACTTAGTTAAACTTTCAACATCGGGTACGGGCAGAGCCTCGTTCCGCGCTGGACTTGTTGTTGAGTTTATTGAAAAGAAGTGCTGATCAACGGGGATACGAGAACGATCCCAGTTACAGATTTGGAGTTGATCGATGAAAGGTAGCGGCGCGCCCAGCATTGGCGATCTTGTTATTGCACTCTACGATGAGCTACGCGACATTTCTTGCGTTGGATTAGTGATGGAGACTAAAGGAATCGAGTGTAAAGTTTTGTGGTCATCGGAGAGCAATCCGGTCGGGTGGTGGCAACGCTCAAAACTAAAAGTTATTAGCAGTTCATCTTGACATGCCCTTGACAAAAGATATATTGACAACCACAGATGATCGTGCTATATTATAGCTAAGAGAGAAGAAATGCTTGTTAAAGACTTAAAAGTTGGGATGCTGTTGGTGCCAAAGGAAGGAGCCATTTTCAAACACTATAAGGCACAGTCCGCCCGTGATGAAACAGAACACTTAGAGTGTTATACTTTACGATCACACCGTGTTTATCAGCGATATGCGGATCACCCGCTCGCGAAACAACACGTTGTTTATCTCGGCAAGGCGGCAAAAAAACACACAGACACAGAGTATTATGAATACAGACACAGAGTGTTTGTTCCTGCTCTTGGTCGCGAACTGCGGATCGCTAGCGAGTGCTGGCGCAGCATAGAACCATTGGACCTTGGGAGGTCGCCACAATGAGAGCAGCAATATACACATTTGGTTTTATTTTTATTGGTATTCCGATCATCGGGCTATTAACAGTTGCGATAGAAATGCTTAGGAGTATATTATGAAAGCGGGCGACTTGGTAACATTATCGGCATATGGAGAAGGTCTTGCGGATCTGTATAAGTTTGCAGAACACAGGAGAAAACAGGACGGTAAGCCACCACTTATCGGATTGGTCGTGAGGGCTTGGGCAGTTCCGCCTGATGACAAGTCATACCGGTATTGTAACTCCGAGAATGAAAAGACACGTTATTATATTAACTGGATGAATAAGGAAAGCCCTGCAAGCCGCTTTGGGAACAGAGCGTATTACAGCACACAACACGCATATTTTTTCAGGAATGATTTAAAGTTTATTAGGGGCAAAAAATGATAGCATTAAAGACGTTTGTGTTGATCGGAGTTGTCGATAGTTTCGACGCAAACTTCGCAACCGTGGAGTTTAACTTAAACCCCGCCACAAATAGCGGCCCATCGGCGGCAGTTATGCCGATAAGTGCCTTTCCGTGTACTATTTACGAGGGCAAAAGGTTTTACGTTGTAAAGTACGATGAAAACACAGACTCAGTTGTGATCTGTGAACGCGAGCAAGAAAAGAAATGAGTGAGATATTAAGTAAAATGAATAGATACCCAAGACTTGTTTGTGCCGATGGCTTTGAAATGAGTGTGCAAGCACACCAGGGCGCATACTGCTCCCCGCGTACCAACAGCGCAACCAAGTATGCAGAAGTGGAGGTGGGGTTTCCAAACGCGGTGGAGCCAATGTTAATGGAATACATTGAGAAAGAAGAAAAGCCGACCGATACGGTTTATCCTTACGTTCCGGTGCAGGTCGTAACGAATGTTATCGCTAAGCACGGCGGAATAGTTGAGGGGGATGTACCGCCCGGCGTTATACCACTGAGAGCTAGCAGCCGGTGAAGTTTATAGGCAACCACAAAACCAAGAACTTTCGCGTGGGCGATCTCGTTTATGATCAGTTTCATGGTGTTGGTGTTGTGATAGACATTTGCGATCAAATGTGTGATATGGAGATACGTTTCCGCCGGCCTGAAGAAGTCATATTTATGAACACTGACAGCCTTGATATGATTACGGTCGTAAGCAAAGCCACCCACAGAAAGCCACACAACCTTCGCTGACCTGACATTCTCTTGACAACTTTGGCATTGACAGCGGTGCCTTTCGGTGCTATATTATATGTATGAAGAAGAAAAAGACCAACGCCCCGAAGCGCCGGAACTGGATCGCAGTCTCCGCGCACTTTCGTCGCGCTGGAGCGATGAAGGACCGCAAGAAGGCAGCGAACAAGAAGGCATGCCGAGGAAAGGTGCGCGTATGAAGGTTGGAGATTTGGTATCTTTTCGTGGTTCAGTGGGCATTGTCGTTGAAGTTGGCACCTTTGGTGTCGGATATGATGTGATGGTTATGTGGCACGATGAAGCTGCGCCAATGATGGAGCAAAGCGTGAGATTAAAAAATGAAAGTAGGTGATCTGGTGAGAAGCCTTAAATCTGAGAGTGGTATGCTGGGTATTATAGTGGGCTGGCATCGCGCTACCCCGTGCCCGAGTCCAATAGTTTGTTGGAACGATGGCAGAACCAGTTGGGTTATGCCACATTTAGTTAAAGTGATAGTATGAAAGTCGGTGATTTGGTTACGTTTAGTTTGCCGGCATCAAATCGAGTTTTCGATGCTGTTGGTATTGTGATCGGCATTGACAAAAGCTTTGGTGCCTTCATTCAGTGGTCCGATGGAATGAGAACTGGCGATACCATCTATAACTTGCTAAACGACGAGAACCATTCAGTTTATTGTCTCTGACATTCTCTTGACAGAGTTATGCTTGACAGCAGCCCCGATCGCGGTTATATTATAGGTATAGAAAGGAGAATATATGGGTTATCGTTCAGAAGTTATTTTAGCAGTTGGTCCAGAGGTTATGCCTCAGTTTATGGTCACAATGGCAAAGTCGCCCGAAGCGCGAGAAATGTGCTGGGGAGACAGCGAAATGGTCAAAGATTACGATGGTACTAAGGGCGCGCTTCTATTCCGATGGGAGTGCATCAAGTGGTACGAATTTTATGAGGGTGTATCGGCTATTCAAGACTTTTTAGAATGGTGTGAGGGCGACCAGATACCGACCGGCGAGAAGAATGAAGATGGCACTGAAAAAATGTGCGATGCAGGAGATTTTTACCGCTTCGTTCGCATCGGTGAAGAAATGGATGATAACGAGGTTCAAGGCTGGGGTTTTGATATTCACATCGAGCGTAGCGCAACTTATTGATTTTAGGGGCGAATAGCTCAACTGGTAGAGCAAAAGGCTTTTAACCTTTAGGTTCCGGGTTCGAGTCCCGGTTCGCCCACCACCTTTAACACAGGAAAACACAATGAAAATGACACTGGTAATAGATACTGATGACGCATCTGGCATTGACGATGCCTTCAAGATGGTCAGCATTATGAAGCAGCGGCGCGGCACCAACCGATACGTTGGCTCAACTCCCTTGACTATCGGCAAGATCGCGCTGATCAAGGCTTTACGTTCATTTGCAAAGGAACAGGCCAAACGCGATCTTGAGGAGCCTAAAACAGCAGGAAACTTGCGCGAGGCTAAGTTGTTCGCGGAACGCTTGATCGCAAACGATGGAAAACTATAATGGACAATATCTATACCGGCAGCAGCCGCACAACCAACAGCAACGTGATCGACGCTTGGCGACAAGGCCGACCAGCATACAACCACAAAAAGACGTTGGCAACTGATGGTAAGTCGTTGTTTTCGTATGACCTAAAGATCGGCTTTAACACCGGTTCAGTGTGCGTTGTAGCGAACTTTATGGCAGGTTCAGGCCACTTTCGTTCTCAGACCACATCTTGCCACGTTTCGATGGCCAAGCGCGCCACAACGCGAGATATGGTGTGGCATCCGAAGGTGTGGGAATGTTCGCCAATGAGCGATCGCTATCCGTTCTGATGGGTAGGTTTCGTGTTGGCGTTCTGGTGGTGATCAAAGATGGGGTCCACCATGATGAAATGCCCGATCATCGTGTTGGGTTGATAGTGCGCGAGTGCGATACAAGTAAAGGATACACAAGTTTTTATGAGGTTGCTTTTATTGGAACCGATTTCACGATGAAGTTTCACGAAATGTTTTTGGAGCTAAAGAATGAAAGTCGGTGATCTGGTCGAGATTGAAAAGTGGTGCAAGAACAAGGGCCGTCGAGCCGTCGTTGTGAGAGCAGATGAATGGGATCTCAACAGTGTTTATATTCAATACTTTGATGGTGATGATGGTGGCAGAGCTATGCGACTAAACTTGATCCTCATTAGTAAGGCTTGACCTTCTCTTGACAACTTTGCTATTGACGATAGCCTCAAAATAGGCTATATTATAGGTATAGAAAGGAAAGAAAACCAGCACAACAGAAAACCTTGTTGGTATAGTGAGTTGAAGGAGAGCGAAGAGTGAAAGTCGGTGATTTGGTGAGAGTAATATGAAAGTTGGTGCCAGAGTTCGTGATGCTTTGTTCTACCCTGATAGTGGTATCAACAGAGGTACAGGAACAATTATAGAAATCGAAGAGATGGAGGGACCACCTAGAGGTGTTTACTCCGTCATAGTAAAGTGGGATAAACCTATCCCAGAAGGAAACCCAATGGGGTTGACAGAAGACACAAGTGATGATTATCTTGATGATCTAATTCTATTG
>Ga0233429_1002786_pt1 | contig 17570 bp, 27 predicted proteins | sample SI_118_April2016_3_FD_179879 | JGI IMG/M metagenome (GOLD analysis project Ga0233429, IMG submission 179879) | Seawater microbial communities from Saanich Inlet, British Columbia, Canada - SI_118_April2016_135_MG | ecosystem: Environmental > Aquatic > Marine > Inlet | place: Canada: British... | reverse complement strand
TTACCGTTTAGGTACCATTCTTGGTAGCCATCGGAATAGGTTACTGCAGGTCCATCTTCACGGTGTCGTTCACCGTTTTGGTACCACTTAACGGTACCATTTTCGTAGGTTCTGACTTCTTGGGTTTTGTAGTTCATTCTTTTGTTCCTTTGTATCCATCTTTGGCCCAACCTTTTCCCTTCAGTCTAAAGCTTGTTGGGCTAATCAGTACCTTCATTTTGCCTGAGCACTTGTTACATGTTTGGTGGTCTCTGTAAGCAGCCTTGATTAGGCGTTCTTCTTCAAGGCCACACTTTGTACATTTCATCTCGAAGAGTGGCAATTAATCTTCTCCTTTGATTTCTATTATCTTTGCTTCATACTTCAGGTTCTTCTCATGCAGATATCCTACTGGATTGCATACGAATCTCGTCTCTTTTAAAGTCGTGAAGTCATGCTTGGAATGAGTATGTCCATAGCACCATAGTTTTGGTTTTACAATGTCTTCATCCAATAGCTCTTGAGCCTCTGGACAGTAGAAGAATCTGTTTAGAGGAGAGCCAATATGGTCTATTGCTATTCCAAAAGAGTGAGGGATATGGTGAGAGATTATGACATCTGGCTGGCGTTGTTGAGCAGATAGAATGAGATTGTTTAGGAAAAGTCTATTTTCCCGCGCGAAACCCTCAACTCCCTCAAAGCCATGGATCATGCCGAAATCACTTAGACAGGTCTTGAGCTGCCACGCCTTGTTCCTACTCGTATCTCTGTTGGCCTCTCTCTTCGAGAACCACATCGTCCCGCCATAGAAGTAAATGTCATCTATTGTTGCTGAGGAGTTGTCGAGAAAATAGAAGTTACCAGGCCAGTCCTGCCTATAGATCCAGGTTCTCATTTTGGCTATTGAACTGCCATAGAAGAGGTGATTGCCCATACAATACAGTACACCCTTCTCATAAGCCTCACAGAAGGCTCTGAGGGGCCCCTGAATTGATTCGGCTACAGCAAGATCCCCACATACCATCAGCACATCAGAACGGCTTGAGTCGTCTTGTATGGCTTGTATGAGCTTCTTGTCGTGTTTCTTACTGACCCCGAGATGGAGATCAGATACTATGTTGAGTTTCATCTCAGCAACTTGTCATTAATATGGCGAAGCCAATTACGAGACCTCCAAGAATGAGGCCTTCAGCAATGTTGGTGCCAGACTTCATTATGGCTTTCTCAATGGTTCTTGCCGGCTTGTCCAGGATCTCTGGATCCATGTTGAAGCTGAGTTTCTCTTTGATGGTCTTGGTAGTGGTGGTTTCAGTTACTGTGTCTTCCATTTTTACCTCTTGCAGTATCTATGAACTGTGTATCCGATCGCGGAGAAGACGCAGACATACATAGCTATGGAAATCATCTATTATGCTTCTCCGAGAACATAGCACCAGCCTATGATACTGACAATTGTGGCGGGTATCGTCCAGAGAGAGCCGTGGGCCCACAGCATTAGAGGCCCGGCAGTACAGAAAAGTACTGTGCCGACAGCTGCTATGACAAGAAATGCAGTTATGGCCACTCCAAGTATGAGCCCAGCGCCGTCAAGCAACCTCAAGAAGATTCTTTTTAGTTTGTTCTGGATGTTGTCATTCATTTTGCACCTCTTTTCTAATGATGATCCCAGTACCTGTACAGACTCGTTACGTCTGGGTCTTTCTCTCTTGAGCCGTCGTAAACTACGAAGGTATGTAACAGTTTGCCACCATTTCTTTCGAGCTCGGCTTTGATCTTGTTGCGGGTACGGCCCTTGAAGAACGAGTCATCGAGGAAGATGAAGGTTTCATTCTGAATGGTTCTTCTAAATGGAGAAAGATCCATGATAGAGCCATGTCTTAGCGAACCGTTTACCAGCAATACCGAACCAAATTCTTCATACCATTCTTTGAAGTACAGTCCGAACTTGCCGCTTACGACAATTGTAGGACAGACGGTGCTTGGGTAGAGGTCTTTGAATCTTGTCTCTGCATATCTGTATGACTGAGTGTTCAGTATGTCGAACCAAGATTCATTTCTCACTGCTTCGTCCAGCGCGTCAAAGAACTCTTCTCCTCCCGTGTGTTCCTTGATCATTTCTTTTACCAGCATGTTGAGCTGATCCTTTACTGTCATTGCTTGCTTCCTGTATGATTCTTTTTTTATATTGATTTAAGAACTGGCTCCCTTGTCGGTCGAGCCTGTTTTGGCCAAAACAAACTTTTCAAGATGGAGAATTCTCAAATGGCTAAAGTTCCTAAAACTCTCGGGAGCCAAAGCGATAGCGGTGTCACTGAAGATGCTACTACCATGGCTTTCACGAATGACCAAGAGGTCACTGACGCTCAGTCTATTGAAGCAGCTATTGATGCTCTTGATGGCGGCTTTTACGAGCTGACTCAAGTTGGTGCTGGCAATGGCGTAACCAAAATTGGCGTATCTGAAGGTGCCGTAATGATCGGTGACGGCTCTGACGAAGGCGAAGAGCTGGATGTCGGTGCTACTGCTGGCGGTGTACCTATCGGCGACGGCGCTGGTGACGTAACCGTGCATGCCCTTAGTGGTGATGCCACTATGACTGCTGGCGGCGTTGTAACTGCTACCCAAAATGTCATTCTACCCATGGCTGTATTCGGTATCTGGGCAGTTGACGGCGACGGTGCTCGCACTAACGGTGCTGGTCTTGCTGGCGATGATGCAGCTCCTACGCTGACCAACGCTGCTGCTGCTTTCGCCAAGGCTTATGACCACAATACTACCACTTATTCAAATGTTGCCCTTGACAGTGCTCTGACTGGCTGGGCTGCCAACTATCAGATCACTGCTGATGCTGCCAGTGAAGCAGTTGAGGACGCCTGTTACTTCGGCGCTGCACTGCCTTTCTGCGAGATCGCTTTTGATCTCTCTCAGTTGGCAACCTGGGGCGGCGACGGCGCTATCTGGGAGTACTATGATGGTGCTACCTGGTCAACTCTGACTAACCTCTACGACTCTACTGACACAACCGCTCAGGACGGTCTGCGTCCCTTCCAGCAAGTCGGTGCCATGGCTTTCGTGCCTCCTACCGATTGGGCAACTGTTGCAGTAGACTCTCAGACTGCTTACTGGATTCGTTCTCGTATTACTGCTACTCAGGTTACCCAGGAGCCTATTCTGAACTCTGTGCAGCATGACATCGTCTCTCCAACCACTGGTTGGAGTTTTGCTCATGACATGACTATCACTGGCTGGAGATTGGTTGATGGTGCGACTACTCTGCACACTGCCACTGATGTCAAGTACTTCCTCATGAACTATACTGCTGGTACGAGTTCTGCTCTGCAGACCTTCCCTCAGGATGATCGTGTACATGGGATCGATGGTCTGAGCCTTGATTACACCTCTGGTGATGAGCTTGGTTTTATAGTCATCCAAGAAGATGGCACTAACGAAGTTACAAATGCACTGGTTGAGCTGAAGGCTACACTGGCTTAAACAGCTTGAACTCTTGATTGATGGCCGCCCTTTGGGCGGCCTTTTTGCTTGTTAGTCTGATGAATCCCAGTTCTTTTTTGTAAGCCCCAGCTCCCTTAGACGATCCTCTGGACTTACATCCATTTCGTCTATCCAGAGCGTATAGCCTACAGAGCCAAGCCAGGATCTCTTTGTCTCATATATCCTGGTGTCGCTGTCGCTGTTCCATGTCTTGATTTCTTTTCTCAATTCTTTGAGCTGTTTTTCAGATAGTCCGTCTTTGTAAATGACGAAGCTGCTGCTTGAACTGTTGCTGACAAAACTATGTCTTGTTTTCATCCGTTTCTCCCGGCGCCAAAATGACATTGGCCTCTTTGAAGGCCGTTGCTTCCACTCCAAATTGAGCTCATGATCTCTCTTTCTGCTGGGTCGAAGTCTTCACAATCCATAGAGTAATCCAGGTCAAGCCAATTGCCTTCTTCATCATAGGTAGTGAATGCTGTGTCTCCTTCGTCTCCCTGGTAGCAGTAACAAAACCAGTGTTCGTCTTTTGATGGATCAATCGTAAATTCTTCTTCACCGAGGAAAGAAACAACTCGATATTTGTCTTTGGCCTTTGAGCGAACAACAGGACCTATATCAAGGCCTCCCCATCTGTTTTCTGCTGCGTCAGATAGCTCTTTGCTTGAAACGATTACTATTTCTGAATTGTAATTTGTGTCTATACACTCAATCCAATCCGTGGCTTCTTTAAGATTTTCTATTTTGGCTACGCCTACGATGAAGCTCGATGAGCTACTGTTACTTACGAAACCATTACGTTGTTTCATTTCTTTATCCTTGTTTGCATTTGCAGTCTCTTGATTTAAAAAGACGTGGGATTGCCATTACTGCTCCAAGTACGATTACTGGAGACCATAGTAGTCCAATGCCCGCCCAGGCTGTAAACAATAGCGGATAGAACAGGGCGTCCTTGATTGGTGTAGGCCGACAGACGTTAGGTCTATTAAAGCAGGAGCCTGTGTGATTGTTTGGCCTTCCACACTGACAGCGGAACCCTCCAGGGTTCTCTTTCTTGTTCTCGATGATTCTCTGGAATTTGGGGGATGGTTTGCATTCAGGCATTACTTCTTCTCCAAGCATATGCTTTTGATTTCGCCGCCACAGAATGGTGTGTGATGAATTGCTGCTTCGACTGCTTCTTCAACTATGACACCGACTGGATTCTTTAGCAGATAACTTGGCTCGTTAAAAGCACGGTGAAAAGACCCAAGTGCTACGAATTGCCCTGAACCGGTAGCCGTGTAATCAAAGTGCTCCAGGATTGATCCATCTGTTTGACATGTGAACAGTCCAGAAGGATTTATGACAATTATTGAGCCTGGTATGGATAATTCTCCATCATTATTTGTCTTTCCATGCCCGCGAGTTCTTGAAAATGACCTCCATTCGTCCCAGGCATTGAAGGCAGCTTCTCTCAATGTATGCCCCATTAGGACTTTCGCCATGTGAGCCTGGATCCAATGGTCCAGCAAGTATGTGCCTGTGTATCCTACGAGCACTTCTTCATTCAGACAGAAGATCTTGGTTTGAGACTTTCCTTTTGTCCAGGACGAAGAGCTGTTCGTATCGCAAGCAATGGCATAGTGAGTCTCGCTGTATGCTGCTGCAATGATTGTCATTAGAAGATCTCGTCAATTAGCTTTGCGATATATCCGTAGTCGATTACAGTTCCTTCTGGAGTCTTTTTGATTTTGTCGATGAGTTCTTGGAAATAGGCTGCGTCGACGCCTACAAGCTGCTCCTCCAGCACTTCTGGGTCCCAGAGATTCAATTCTTGACACTGCCATACCATCTTCAAGTATGAGCCAGCAGTACAAGTGAATCCTCTTGCAATGAACTTACGAGTGCGGATGATTGAGCAAATAGGATAAAGAGATCCGATGTAGATGAGATCTTTGGTGAGAAGTGCTTCAAGCGCGGTCTGATTGACCACTACCTTCTTTGTCTTGGAATTCCAATAGTTTGTGCAGTGAGCAAAATCAAAGTTCTTGTGGACTTCTTCTGCATCTCCCCAGAATCTGATGACAAGCTGAACGCTGTCAGATAGAGTGATTGCATTGGAAGTCATGTAGATGGGTTCGTACTTGCCCGAGTCTTTCTTCCACTTCAGCCCTACTGCCTGATTGATAAACTGTTCACTGGAAGGATCTCCGGAATCGAGCTGCTCAAAATACTCGTAGTTGCCATTTGGATCTGCTCCGGCGATGCCTGCTGATTTCACTACGAGCTTGAACCTTTCAGGATGCTCTTCGATGTAGATCTTTACAGGACGCCCGCTGGTGAAACTTGTTGAAGAGTTCTTGTTGAATTGCTCGACATAGTATTGAGCTACTTCTCGGGCTAATTCACGAGAAGTAAAATAGATATCGTAGTCATTGACTTCTTCGTTGAGTAGCATGGAAGCAATCGCTCCACCGCTGACAATGATTCCTCCATCAAGGATCCTCTTTCTTAGCCTTGCATTCTGGATGGTCTTGGCCCATGTATTTACTTTTGCATTGATTATGCGTTCGATTGTTCTTAGTTTCAATTAAACCTCCAGCTTTTTCAGGATGTGTTTACCTGAAAAAACCAAAATGAAAAACGGGTTATAGCCGACCCTAAAATTATCTAAATTTGGACCTATATAGGGATTTTATAGAGTTTTTTAAAGTCTCTTTTAGGCTACCAGTTGTCGTTGTTTAGCTCAATTCTCGAACCACGAGCGAAGAGGAAATCAGCGAGGTCTTTCTCACTATTGAACATTTCCAGATTTTCGCCTTCTGTAGCATTGCTCTGGTGGTCGATATATCCCCATACCAATTCAGAATCGGAATCTGCTTGACGATAGCTACGAACGATGACTGACTCTATGTGCTTTACATCGAGATGCTCACGAAGCACAGAGAACAGCATCGCCATTTCTTCTGAAGTTGTTAGATAATTGGCTTGTAGCCATGCAAAGTTGATTCGAGACCATACATCCGAGATTGTGTCTCGGTTCCAGCCGAATTCAGTTTCGCCACCGACACCGATAGTGAAAGTGTCATTGTCGACTGCAGGATAACTGTGTTTGCCTCTTCCGATAACGATGAAGCTACTTGAGCTACTGTTCGATACAAAGCTGTTACGAGTTTTCAACTTGTCATCCTCCTGAGCCAAACTACTTCTACTGGTTCTTTGTCTTGTTGTGGGCCATAACCGTTCCTGTCCCAATAGATATCTGAGCCTGGTATTACTGTTACTGCAAAAGGCTCCCAGCCTGTATCTAAAGCATGGTCCAGGCTTGATTTCGCCTCGGCATCAATACAATCATCTTGCTCATCTTCTACGAGCTCTATTCTTTTGATTTTATAAGGCATTCTGTTTCTCTTTGAATTCTATTAGCTCTTTCTTGAATTTGGCCTGCCTCTGGATAGACGTATCGACATCTATCTGCATGGCTTCAATGAGATACTTATCATTGTCAGAAGGAGTTCCCTTAGTTACTGTCACTTGATTGTCAATAATAGCTACTTCACAGTAGTCTCGTTTCGCTTTGTGCGGATGATATTGATCTCGGTCTTTCAGTACGACAGACACTTTGTGTGGACGAAACATCAAAGATCGGCTCCATATTGGCAAAATCAAATTCGGGGTGCCTGGGTGGAACGTCACTTGGCTTTTGTCAAGAATGAGTTCAATAGCCATTAATTCTCCTCTTTTATTTACTCATTTGTTTTGGTGATACAATATCAACAGGACAGACTTTTTGACCCGAGGGTAAGATGGCCATTCCGTCTTGTATGTCTGTAACAGTCGTCTTTAGTAAGCCGTCTTTTGTCTTGACCTGGATCTTATCTCCGACCAGAGGCCAGCCGCCACGAGCTTCTGCCCATGTCTTGTAGCAGTCTGCCAGAAAGTATTCTGCTGTATCTGTCCAGGACTCAACCCATTCAGCTTCGCCCCATAGCACTGGCTCATAGTGGCCACCGTGGTGCCACTCTATACAAACTTTAGGACAGAGTATTTGCCGCCCTTTGACTTTAGAGTCTGTTATAGCTAAGCGTGTTCTGAAGTTCTTTATTGAAGATATCTCATATGGAGGCTCTGACTGGTTACGACTGTGTCTTACCCATAGCCTCTTGGTTGTTAGAAGATCTTTTATGCCGAGGATTTCAGCAATCTCTTCCAGAGACTTGATGAATATGCCATGATTTCGTGACATTCTACCAATCCATTATACAAGAGCCGAAATTCTCTTCCATTAGAGTCTTCATCCAGTACAGGATGTCTTCTTTGTCATAGGGTTCTTCTTCTTTGCTGTAGTTGAACAGTTTTCCTTCAGGATGGCTACAGGCCTTTTCGTATTGACGTAAAAGCTCTTTTGCAATTTGTGAAACGCTCCACGTTTGATGCCTTTCCCAATACAAAACCAATTCATATTCAAACAAGTCTGGAGTGATGTCTTCAGCTGTTTCCCATTTGGTTCCAGCATTACGAACTTTTTTGCGGCCTCTTGAAGGAGCTTCGCAATTATGTATCCAGCAATGATGTACTTTTTCTGTATCTGAGTTAGCCCAGGTCTTGAAACGTTCAACTGGGTCTGTTACTCCACTGAGATTTTCGTCTAATAGCTCTTGATTGAGTTTATTTATTTCGGCCTGGCAAAGCTCAATCTGTGCTTTTAGCTGAATGATTCTTTCTTTTTTGCTCATGATGGCCTCTTGAATCGGAAGAAGTCTCCATCTCGGTAGTCCGAGATATATTCGACATTCCAGCCAGCTTCAGTATAAATCTGCACGATACTTTCTGGGTCGTTATACTCCATATCTCTTGTGTAGACTGCTCTTCCATAATTCATTTCATAAGATTTCCATGGCCTGGATAGAGTGGTATTGATATATTTTAGTACATAGCTGTCGGCTTGGAGTGCTGTTTGGGTTTCACCTGGTTTGATTGGCTGAACCATTTACATTCTCCTACACAGATTGAGGTTGTGGATTGGACAAGTTCTGCAGTGGCTCTTGACAGAGCAGCTTTTACAAGCTTCATAACTGGTACTATTCAGGAGATTGTTTCTCCAGATTCTGGCTTGAGGAGCATCCCATACTTCAGAAATGAAGTCAGTCACTTCTGTCAATTTGGGAGGCGTCCACCAGCCAAGCTCATCTTCTGAGAAGGAGCAGGGCCATACTTCAGTACCTACGGTTGCATAGATGGAGTGAAGCATTGATTCACAGGCATCAACCATGGGCGCAATTCTTGAGAAGTCTGGAGAATTAGAGATTGACTTCAGGAATTGAGGAGCTCCACAGCTGTCCATACCATAGTTGATACCAAACTTGTGGGCAGTATCAATTAGCTTGCGATACTTCTGAGGATCTTGGAGTTGTGTCAGGTTTCGGCCGCGCCCCTTGGGCTTCAGCGATAGAAATACAACTGCGCCCAGCTTCGACAGACGAGGATCTGCTTCTGCTTTCTCCAGAATGTCAATGCACTGGTCGTAAGTCTCTTCTGCCAGCAACTGATGGATGTTGACCTGGAGTCCTGTTAGCCTCGTAAGAGCCTCGATAGTATCAAGACAGATATCTCCATAGTTACTTACTGCAACGGCTCCCAGAAGCTTTCCCCACTCTTTGATCATGTCTTCTGTTAGATCAATTGAATTGGTAGTACAGTTAGGAACGATTCCATAATCTCGACACAGCTTGAAGATAGGCAGGACATTTGGACGATTGTTGTCGGTCAAGCCAAGAGCAATTTGGTCTACAGGGCTGATCCATTCATCATTATCAGTTTTGATGCTGAATGTCTGAAGGAGCCTCTCGAAGTCTTCAGGAGACATATCGGCTTTGTTCTGAGGACCGTTTCCCTTGTAGCAGAATTTACAATTAGCTTTGCAGCCAGTACTGATTTCTACGTCCGCAATTTCTGCCCATGGGGCCATTACAGGATCATGCTTGGTCTTCTTGGTCTTTCCCCAGCGCTGAGTAAAGCCTGTAGTAAGATCAGTCTTTCGATGATAGTCAGGGCCATCTACTCGCTTCACTGTATCTGACTGCTTGACTGTATATTCTTTGCCGCGAAAGACAAAGGTCGCTTTTCTGTTCATTCCAGCTCTCTTATCTTTGTTGATTGTTTCCGCACCAGTTCCATACTGCTGTAATTGCTCTGTTGTGTTCTTCTTCCATAGATGTAATTGCTTGGTCCATGATGTCATTTAATTCAAGATTGTCTTCTCTTAGCATTTGTAGTTCGACAATCGCATCACGAACATTTCGGGCATGGCTTTTGTATCCCCGAGAGAGCAAGAGATTCCAAGTGGCTTTGAGGCTATTTATGTCTGTTTCATTCATTTAGCTCTCTCTCACTGTTGGTTCTGCGCCCTGATTCTTGAGCCAAGGAATTAGCCTGCCCTTAAAGCAATCTGGACAGATATGGAATTCTGTCACTTCTGTGAATCTGTCCTCTGGATAGCTCTCACCTTCTTCAATGAAGATTCCAGTGGTGAGTACGTGATAGCTGTTATTGACTGGCCAATCTACTGAATGCCAACTATCTGCTCCTTTGTAGACTTCTTTACACAAGTCGCACTGCACTCCGGTCTTCTTGGTTACAGTCTTTGTCGGCACGGGTGGAGTTGTTATTGTTTCTGTAATATTCATTTGTTATATCCAATCTCTGTCAGATAGATAGGCTTCATAAGAAGCTTCAAGGAGAGCATCTGACAACCTGTCGGCTGGGTGTCCACTGTAGTTGCAGTTGTAACATCCTTCTGTCTTTTTGGTTTCTTTGTTCCATTCAATAGTGGAGCCTATCTTGATCCAACAGCCGCAGCTGCATTTAGTTCTGATATTGGCTTTGATTCTCATTCTTCTTCCCACAATAGTCTTAGAGGAAAAGCGATCCCATAAGTATCTTCTTCGTGTCGGAAGGGCTGAGACCAAGTTACTACCATGTAGTCTTCTCTGGCTCTGAATTGATTGTCATGGCTTGGAAAATCGGTATAGGAGATATCTACAGTATTGCCTTTAGGCTGAACATAGAATATGGTGTCATGTCCCAAGGGAGGTATCATCCAATAGTCAGTGAAGCCTTTTTCTGCCTTTTCTTCTTTGTATTTTTTGCTACATAGAGTAATGATCTTCTTTAGAAGAGGTCTTTGACAGTCATGATACAAGTAGCTTTTTGTGGCTTTGAGCTGCTCTTTTGCTCTCTTAATGTCCGCAAGAGCTTCCATGATGCTGGCTTGAAGCTTATTAATTTCTTGTTTCGTAGTCATTATTTGACTGCCTTTAGCATTCCTTCTGACATCCAGTCTGGCTCCATTCCAGTTTCTTTTTTATGGATCGCCGAGAGAGCGTCGAGCATTGAATCAGGATCTGGGTTAGGCCAAATACTTGCCCAAGTCAGCTTACCAAACAATATCCAGTTTACCTGAGCTATTGCTTTCTTGAGTTTGAGGTTCTCTGTTTGAAGCTCTAAATTTGCTATTGCCAATCTTTTGATCTCGTCTCCTGCCCATCTATTGTAGGTAGGGAACTGGATATCACCATGTGCTGATTTTGAGCCCATGTTTTCTCCTAATGATGGCTGAAGCGGACATGAGGAACATTAAAGAATATGTTTCCATGTTCCATCAAACTGCCGGGCCATTCTTCATTGTCGTGATATTCCACGATGAAGATGAACTTGTCTTTGTTGTCTTCGAGAAACTTCTCAGCGTCGGCCTTGCCCAGTGCTTCGCAGTAGTCTTGTCTAACTGTCCAATCTGGACCAGCCTTGCGCTCTTCTTCAAGAGCTTCTACTTGAGCTGCACAGGTGCTTTCTCTTAGCTGTTTCTCTAAATCGTTCCACGGCTTTATGAGTTCTTTGTGCTCATCCCATGTGAGACCCTTCTTTTTTGATTGGCTCCACAGGGGTGCTCGCCCCAGCTGGCTTCCGATCTCAGTATAGATTTCACCATAGAGGGCTCTTTCCTTCTTGTTCAGAATGTCCCTATGGTTCTTTTCTTGGTGTGTGAATTCTGCATACTTTTCAAGCGTATCGGTATCTGTGGCGAACCAGGGCTCTGATTGACTGTTGTAGAAATGTACCTCATGGATTGGTAGAGAAACTCTCATCTTGTCTTGGGTATCATCCCAGAAATTCAGAGGAGACGTACTGCAACATTGGTAGAGACCCGAGAACTCATCTGTGAGAATGTCTATTAGTCTGGGTTCTGTTTGTCCTTCTGGGAGATTTAGATACTCATATCTATATGTCGAAGAGTTCCAGCGGTCAGTCTGGATACTACTCCAAACATTCTTGGAGAGCTCTTCATGAGACATTTGATGATTGGGTTCAAAACCCGTAATTGTTCCTGGTTCACTGTCATACAGCTGTTCATATACATCTTCCCAAGACTTTGGTTCTTGGTCGAGGACTATGACGAAAGAGGAAGAGGAGGAATTGGATACAAGAGATTTGCGAGTTTTCATGAGGTGCCTTGAGGAGCTGCGATCGGTCGGATACGAAGGCAGTGCTCTTCTTCGGTGAGGAGTTCATCGTTGAGGTAATAGTGCTTTGTACCATCGGAATAGATGATTGCGGGTCCATCTTCGCGGTGAAGTTCACCGTTTAGCCACCAGGCTTGGGAACCATCAAGACAGATGGCTGCAGGTCCATCTGTGCGGTGATATTTGCCGTTTTGGTACCAATGCTTTGCACCATTGGAATTGATGACTGCAGGTCCATCTTCGCGGTGTCGTTTACCGTTTAGGTACCAAGCTTGGTAACCACTGGGATTGGTGACTGCAGGTCCATCTGTGCGGTGGAACTTACCGTTTAGGTAATACTGCCTTGTACCATCAGAATAGACGACTGCAGGTCCATCTTCTCGGTGATACCTACCGTTTAGGTAATACTGCCTTGTACCATCAGAATAGACGACTGCAGGTCCATCTGTGCGGTGAAACTTACCGTTTTGGTAATACCGCTTTGTACCATCGGAACAGATGACAGCAGGGCCATCTTCTCGGTGATACCTACCGTTTTGGTACCATACTTGGTAGCCATCGGAATGGATGACAGCGGGTCCATCTGCACGGTGGAGCTTACCGTTTAGATACCAATGCTCTGAACCGTCAGGATTGATGACTGCAGGTCCGTCTTCTCGATGAAGTTTACCGTTTTGGTACCAAGCTTGGTAGTCATTTCTCTCCAGCATACCAGTGAAGTTCAAACCGAGAACTCCAAACGTCCAGGACACATCTAGTCCGAACGTATAGGCACGTTGTACGTTTTCGGTGGTAGCTTCTACCGATTCGGTACCATCGAGAAACTCCTCGAATAGTTTAATTTGGTCCTCGCAAGCTTCGTTTTCGACGAGCAGGGCTTTGGTGATTTGCATTATAATTGCTCTCTTTTCATTTTTCTTATTGCTTCCTGTGGCACTGGACAGTACTGAAATATATTGGATTCCAGTCCATAGAGCAATGCTGCAGAGCCATAGTTCTGAATGATGACAATGTCAAGATCTATCTCTGGGTTCCAGATCCATGCTTCATGTCCATAGTGGACAGATGCTCTGAAAGGAATATCTAAGTCAATTAGAAGCTTTGCTATGTCGTCTTGATTACAGCCAACAGATTTGTACATATAGATGAAAGGATATTCACTATCGTCAGGATCTATATCGTTTCCACCGTGCTCGATTTGATCTGGACAGCGTGTATGTATGTACTCAAAGCCGTATTCAATGAGTGTTGCTCGTTGCTCTGAATTGATTAGATTTTGTAGATTAGTAGTTCTGCCAGCCTCAAGCCAATCTTCTTTGACTTGGATGACAAATGAACTACTTGACGAATTGGATACGAATGATTTTCTGGTTTTCATTTCTTCTCCAAAATAAAAAAGCCACACGGGCTGCCTGATTACCAAGCCAGCTTCATAAGAAGGTGTGTTGTTCGTTTCCGCACAGTGATACGTAAGGGACTGCTGAACTCGCCGCTTCCGAAGAAGACTTACTCCGATTTACTGAGTATTGTGAATTTGGTCTTGGAACAAGAACGTGACTGCCTGTGAAGGCGCATGACTGATTTATTTTCTTTCAGGGATCAAGCTCAACATTTCTGGATCTTGATCTATTGATGGGGCCTGTAAAGTGTACTCACTTAGCTTCTTCTCACAGATAGCACCATTCTGTCTCTATTCTTTACAACCCATCTGCACTTTGGGCATAGCCAACAGTACATCTTCATTTCTGTTTCTGACAGCTTGCCAGTCCAGTCACAGTCGCCGTTGATGCATTCGAGCAATGGCTCTTCGTGCAGATTGACCCCAAAGTGATGGAGGATAATGTTTCTCAGATGATAGATGACATGATGTTCCAGTCTGTCAGCGTCATGGTCTTCACTGAGTTTGATTAAGTCTTCTCTTAGAGCTATGAGTGGGGCGAGGTCGGCTGTTGGCATTTTTCATTAACTCTCTTTGATACCAGGCATTGTGTTCATTGTTGGTGCTGCCGCAAGTGGGACATTTGCAATCATTGTAAACGCCATATGCTGGATTATAGGTCTTGAGCTTGTCAGTATAACCGCATCTTTTGCAGGTGACGATTTTCTCCAAGATATCTCTTTTAGCAGTCATGATAACTTTTCCCTGGCTCGGCTTTGAATAGGTTCCACGACTGGTATTCGGTATTGATCTCGCCGCCGCCAGAGAGAACGTGATTCACGGTTCTGTCTTCCCAGCTCCATTCGACTCCTGCTTTGAGTAGTTGCTCTTTGGTTGGTTTCTCTTGCCAATAAGCTACGAAGTACTCACCATGTTGGTCGTAGTCGTTGTATTCGGTAGTTAAGATCCACATTATGTCTTCACCACTACTGCATAGCCTTCTGTATCTGTTACTACCGGACACTCTTCAGGAATGATTTTCATGTTCTGCTCCACAGACTCTCAAGAATCTGTTTATTCAGTTCTTCGATCTTGTTCTGGGCCGGATTTTTGGGTAAAGCAGTATCTCCAGATCTCAATAGAACATAGATCTCATCTGTTCTTTTTTCTGCCCATTCTACAATCTCTTCATAGGTCTTGGAGCCGTTACGGATGGCAAGTAGCTCATCTGCGTCATCCCTCCAGATATCCAGTTTGCCAGTCATGAATAAATCGTAGCCCATACGGAGAAGGCGGATGAGGTGGCTCCCGTGTTTGCAGTCAAAACCATATTTAGCTTCCAAAGCTGCTCTTTCAGGGTTTCTATTTTTCAGCCAATCTTGATATGATTTGTAGTCTTTGACTGCTCTCCGATAGGCTTTTTCTTTTTGAATCTCCTGAACGAAGTTAGTATCAAGTCCCAGTTTTTCTGCTGTAGTCCAGTTGACCTTGTCTGCAAGACGATGCCAGTTGTGAAGATCTGGATCGTAGCGGAGCCCTTCTTCTTGAGCTGCGAGGCCAAGTAAATTTGCCAAGCTTCCATAGAACAACTCTTTGTCAGTGTTGTTGGAATCAATTAAGAAAGGAGCTGTTTGGTCGATATTTCTTTGGATCCAGAGTCTGAGAGCACCCCATTCACTATTTGTGAATCTTGGGGCCGGCAGCAGTCCGAATTCTTCTCTGGTGGGTCTCTCCAAGATGGGTTTATCGAGCCAAGACTTGTGACGACGGATTCTACTCAATTGTGAAAATGCGTATCCTGTGAAAGCCTTTGCAGCGCGGCGTGATAGAAAGAGATCTCTGTTTTTTCTTAGGAGCTCACCTTCTGGTGAGCATTTCAATACCTCAGAGTCTCTACAGAATAGGATTTCAAGAATGTTTGGATTGGCATTGCAGGCCAGCTTGATGAACTTCGTGAGCTCGTAAACCGTACCTTCTTCCTTGTCACAGTTCTTTAGAGCTTCGTTCTTCCAGGCAACTTCTTCAACATTCCTGAATGGAGATAAGTAGTATCTCTTCGGGGCGCAGAAGCACCCTTTGAAGTCCCAGTCAGAATCTTCTGTTGCAGTTCCATAGGCTCTGGACCCAGAGATGGTTAACAGGATTGTATGACTCTCAAGATCGAATGGGACTCTCGCTTTTGGCAATTGGCCTCTCATGTAATTCTTGTTCCTCTATTCTTGTTCTGTGAAGACATTCTTTTGCAGATTCTTCCAATACGAATTCTTTGAGCTTTACTCCCCAACCACCAAAGCATCTAACTATCAACCATTTTTCATTCTGTTTGATTAGTTTTATTTTCAATCGGTTTCCTCCAATATCTGAATACCCGGACACCTTTTGGTTTCAGAGAGAAGACGATTTCTACTCTTCAAGAGTTTTGACCAATACGGATAAGTTCTGCATTGTGTTGGCCTTTTATTATAGATAGAGCATTTGCCATCTTCGAGAAAGAGACAGGGTGACTTGTCTTGGATCTTCAGTTTTACGGCTTCAGAGAATACTACTTCCCCAGGCCCATGACAGCACTTGCCACATTGTTGGCATTTAAATGTAAATTCAGGTGGCTGGAAAGGCAACTGATTTCTCAGGGGTAGAGAGGCTTGCCAAAGCCCCCATCTTCGCCGAACAGAACAATGACGAAGACGATGCCTGTGAGAAGCGCGGCCAGAACAAAGTTTGATCCTACTTCTCTTGCCTGGTACAGTCTTTTTCTCATGTGATTAGTGATTTTAGTTCTTTTTCCCATTTTTTGCTTTCCTTGTCCAGAATTTCTTGCCTTCTATATCTAAGGATGGATGTTCAGATAGCTCGCAGGCATTCATGTACATTCCCAAGGCTTGTACGATCTTGTGGGCATCTTCGATTGGATGCTTTTTGGCTTTGGCCACCAGGAGATAGTTGAGTTTCATTAAAGTCTCATGGTTTGGAAATGGCCATCCCAGTCACTGTAGGTTACCTTCTTGATGCCTGCTTCCCTCATTCTGTCTTGACAGTGTTGACAGGGGAGACTCATGGTGAGATCTCCATTTTTAAGGAATCGCATTACAATGACTTCGTCGCCAGGTCTTGCAAAGCGCGAGACCGAGTGTTCAGCATGCATGCGATACCCAGTGAGTCCAGAGGGATAGGTACGTCTGGCTCCTGGATGGGTCTTCTGGCCATTCGTTTTTATCTTCATGACAGATTTTCTTCTGATTAGAATTGCTGCCAGATGGAATTCTTGCCCATTTTCCAGAGCCATTCTCAAAGCTTCATAATACAGAGTCAGACATTTTGTCAGTTCCTATTCTTTGTTGTTCCAGCAGCAGTCAAGCTCCCAGTACTCATGTAAACGAATTGTTTCACTTAGTTTGTCAGGCTGATGAATGTTGCCTAACTTCAGTGCATTTTCGCAGCCGCACCAGTGTACATCTCCACTTGGCTTGACGAACAAAGTATCACAAGGACACTCGGATTTTCCCCAGTCACATCGGCCTGCTTCTACTGCTTTTTGTACTGTGCGGATTTCTCGGTAGTCGCACTTGGAAGAGTTGTAGCTTCTAATTCGCTTGTCTTTTGTAAAAGCCTTGACTACACGATTGTCAATTGGGTCGTGATATTCGTCCTGCGACAAAGCGCAGCCAATAACTCCCATCTTCGCCAGTTCAGACAAAGCCAGAGAGATCTCTGTTTGTGAGCCATTAGTAGCAAGCCATACATGTTCAAAGGCTGTTATTGAATGGAGAAGAATCTTTTCAAATAACGGATGAAGCGTTGGTTCGCCGCCGCCAAGAGAGATTGTCTCAGATTCAAAGTAGTCTTTGACAGCCTGGAACGTCTCCCAGGACATATCTTCGCCCTGGGAGATGCAGTCAAAACAACAGTGTGGGCATTGGTGATTGCAGCGTGTTGTCAGCTGAATGTAGGGCATTGCTTTTTATGCTCTGCTTCGGTAAGGAATTTACCGTTGAGGAAATACTGCTTTGTACCATCGGAATTGATGACTGCAGGTCCATCTGTACGGTGTCGTTTATCGTTTAGGTACCAAGCTTGGTAGCCATTGGAATAGATGACAGCAGGTCCATCTTCACGGTGTCGTTCACCGTTTAGCCACCAAGCTTGGTAGCCATCGGAATAGGTTACTGCAGGTCCATCTGCGCGGTGATACTTACCGTTTAGGTACCATTCTTGGTAGCCAT
>Ga0233429_1002783_pt1 | contig 17586 bp, 19 predicted proteins | sample SI_118_April2016_3_FD_179879 | JGI IMG/M metagenome (GOLD analysis project Ga0233429, IMG submission 179879) | Seawater microbial communities from Saanich Inlet, British Columbia, Canada - SI_118_April2016_135_MG | ecosystem: Environmental > Aquatic > Marine > Inlet | place: Canada: British... | reverse complement strand
ATAGTGGTGAATTAAAACCACAAGATTGGGTTTATAGATTAGACGTTAGATGGATTTATGAATTTGAGGTAGCTTTTGTTATTGGTTTCAGAAAAAATAAATTTTCAAATCCTAGAATAGAAAAAGAATCTTTGGTTGATAAAATTACTTCATTGTTTCCAGAACCGCAACCACAATATTAAAAAGATAAAAGAAAAAAATTAAACGAAACTAAACTTAAACCCGGTTTCGTAAATGATTATTTCTACGCCATTATTAACTTCTGCTGGGGCAAGTCTTCCATCTCCAAACCATTTATAGAACCAAGCCATGAAGAGTCCAGAATAACTATAAACTTCTTCTGAACCGTCAACAGATATTACTAAGTTCTCTTCATCATCTGGAACGTTTGGATCATCTAAACTTACACAGATTTCTTTTCCTTGTATCATAGCACAACCTGAAGCAAAACCAAAATATTCATTCCCACCATCTAACTCAACATTTTTACTGGATTCATCTTTTGGGCCTTGTATGATTGTTGGCTCCATTAATATATCTTCAGAGTAATCATTGTTTCCCTGATTATCTTCCATTACCCCAAATCTATCTAATTTAATATGGGTGGGCAAATTCCATTTCTCTAAATTTAATTCTCCTGGAGGAATAAACAACTTATCAATTCCATTAAAAGAATTCTCAGATTCATATCTTAAAGTTTCACCCGGTTGAAGTTCAACAAACAAAGAATCCAGCGAATATTCATATCCTTCTAATCCTGCTTTTTCAATCGAAGCTAAAACATCAACAAGCTCTTCTTCAGTATACTCCCTTAATCCCGATGCCACTAACTCTTTCTTTTCCTCAATCTCTTCTGAAGTTAAAGGTTCAGACATATAACTCCCTTCATTCCATTCAGGAATTACTTCTTTCTCACTTCCATCTTCTGAAATTATTTTTACACTAGCTATCTCGGAATTTGGATCTCTTATATTAGTCAAAGATTGTAATAAACAATTAGGATATTTTAAGTAGGGATCATCTTCAAAATAAAGCTCTGCTGGCAGACAAGTACTTACTGTATCATCTCCCACATTCTTCACATCTAAAATATAATCATATGCTTCTCTTACTTCGGGATTATCTTGCCTTAATGCAAAATCCTCCACAATTAAATCAGCCTCTGCAACTACCAGAAAACTAAAACAGACTAAAAACATTACCATTAAACCAAATAATTTTTTCATCAATATCACCTCTAATTATGAATTAATATAAACAATACTTTATAATATATAAAACTTGAGTTACTTTTATATATCTCTTAATTATTTTCTTCTTATGAAAAAGAGATGGATCCTCATTGTCGCCTTATTGGTCTTTTCTCTTCTTATCTTTAGTGGTTGCGAGGATAATCTTGCCGGAGAAGCCAGCCGAGGCACTAAAACCAAAGTTCTTCCTGCTTACGACGAAAACAAATGTTATGACTTAGATCAAGGAATCAAAGAATTTGTCAAAGGAACCACCAAGGGGACTCTGGGATTTAGTCGATCCACTAAATATGTTACTAATAATGATTATTGTGAAGACATAACTACTCTTGTTGAATACTATTGTAGCAGAAATAAAGTTTACTCTAAAAAAATCACTTGTGATTTTGGCTGCCAAGAAGGAGTTTGTTTAGAAGAATCTCCAATTGAAGAACTGCCAGAAGAAAACGAGAATATTGAAGAACCACAAATTATTGATCAATCATTTTGTGAATTACTGATCGGAGACGGTTCCACAGAACATCTGGACATCATCTTCGTTTCCCAAGGATTTTCTGAAGAAGAGATAGAAACTGACATCAAACAAGGAATCAACAAGTTAATGTATGGAAAAGATGGTGGCCTCTTGCCAGTAGAAACCACTGGCTTCTTTGAAATGCAGGGAATTCAGGAAAACCAACAAAAAATTAACATTCATCTTATAACTGCTGATGCCACCCCGTTCTATGATGGTTTTGATGATTCCATCACAGAGTTTGTCAAAACCACCTGTTTATTTTTCGAAGAAGGAAAAGATGCCATTGTCTTCCAAAAGAATGAAGATTCTATTGGGAACTTCATTACTGCTACTTACTCTTCCGACCTTAGTGTAAAATTCATTACTCTCGGCCCCTCTTTTTCGTTTCCTTCTGATTTTGTTCACGAGTTTGGTCATGCTTTCGCCGGACTAAATGAAGAGTATTACGTTTGGGGCAGTTATTTCTCCGAACAGAAATTGTATGATGATCCCCAACAACAAGTTGGCTGGGGGGCAGTCAACTGCGATCTAGGAAAAAACCCTTGTACTAAATGGTGTGGAGGGGTTGACACTTTGAAATATGATCAGACCATAGCTGCTCAAGAACTAGCTAACACTTGCTTAGATGCCCTTGATCAAAGCGATGGACAATCTTGGCAAGAGACCTGCCTGCAGATAGATTTTTCTTCCCACCTTAAAACTATTGGTGGTGCTCACAGTAAAGAAGAGCTTTGTGTAGAACTTCCAGCTTCCTCCAACTTCTGTTTCCTCTATGCTCAATCCCCAGAATATTATTCTTGCTACCAAGCCATAGATAACAATGACCAAGAACTATGGTTAGAAACCTGTAATTCCCTCGACTTCTCTACTTTTGCTGGAAAAACCAAAGAAGAACTTTGTGTAGAAATCCCTACAGTAATCAATCCAGCCATAATCTGTACGTTTGCTCTCAAAGAACAATTTCAAGAATGTAAAACTATTTTTGATAATAATGAAGAAGTGGCCTGGCCTTCTTATTGTAATTCTCTAGACCTCGCCCCAGGATTAGAAGCCAACTATGGCATGACAGAAGAAGAATATTTTAATAGTTTTGATGGTACAGTTTGTGGTGCTAGTAACGTAGATGGGTTGTGTAGCTCTTCTCCAGATGATTCTTGTAATTTCCTTTGTACTCTTAATCTAGATAAACTGAGGTATGAAAGCATAGGCCTTAACTGTGAAGAAGGAAAAGGTTGCTACTTTGGTTGTGGGGGGGCATTAAACGCCTATAGATCCACTCCTTGTAGTGTCATGGGTTGCGGAGGATTGTCTGATTTCAATACAGGTTATGGGGTAGTAGCTAATGGTGTTGTCGCCCAACAGCCCCTGTTTCCAGACTTGGTTCCTGGTTTTAATGAGATTGGCCAAGAAGAACTCCAGAAACAATTTGATAAGTATTCTTAACGCAAATTCCGAGGATGATAAATAGAAACTTTTGTATCACCAGGAACAGAATCTATTGTTAAATAACTTCTTAGAAACTTACAAGCCAAAGTCACAAAATACAAACCCAAACCACTGTCCCTATGTTCTTTGGTAGAAACTCCAAAATCCAAAAATTCTTTTAGCGATCGATCTTGTGGAAAACCAGGTCCATTGTCACTAACTGTAAACTTAACAAATCTATCTGTCTCTTCTTCCATATTAGGAACATAGATTGGATCAGGAACATCTCCTTGGTGTTCAGTAACATCCACTCTTACCTCTTCAGCTCCAGCCCTCCAAGAATTCTTAATCAAATTATGCAATGAAATATAAACAATTGGCAACCGAGTAATTAAGGGATCACTGATTTTTAAATTATAATGGATTGTCTTATTTTCTTTTCCGGGAATAATCCCTAATCTTCCCAAAATCCAACGAAAGTCATGATTTTTTTCTTTCTTAAAATAACAATTTTCTGTGTATTGGGACATGGCATAAATTCCTCCCAATATATCTCTGATATGGCTAAATTTCTTTCCGATAGTATCTTGACTAAGAAATAAATCTTCATCTGCACCTTCGTCCCTCATAAGCGCTTGACTTTTTAAATCATTAACATGAGATAATAACCCATGATTAATCAATCTACCAACACATAATCTCTCATCAAGTGTTAATAAATTCTTCATCACTAAATAGTACTAATCAAAATATATAAACTTTTTCCTCAAAACTATTAAATATCTCTTATCTTCCCAAACCCTGATGAAAAAATATCTTTTACTCTCACTACTAATCTTTCTTACCAGTTGTACCCCTAATTTAACCGGCAACACAGTCCTTTCTTTAGTTCAAGACCAAGGAGACATAGAACTCTACTTCTGCCCTCAAGATGATTGTGAACAAGAACTAACTGATTTCATAGACTCAGCACAAGAAAGTATTCATTGTGCTTTCTTTGAAGTAGACCTAGATAAAGTCAGAAACAAACTTTTAGAAAAACAAAAATACTTAGATGTTAAAGTAATAACAGACCAAGATTACCTATACGAATTTGATCATGATTTTGTTAAAGTAGATTCTTGGGGTTTAATGCATAATAAATTTTGTATTATTGACAATAAAAAAATCTCCACTGGTTCAATGAATCCAACTAACAATGGTGCCCAGAAAAACAACAACAATCTTCTTTTCATTAACTCAAATGCTCTTGCCACTAATTACGAAGCAGAATTCCAAGAGATGTGGGCAGGAACCTTCAAAAAAGGAGACCCATCACCAAATCCTAATGTAAAACTAAACAATATCACTATTAAAAATTACTTCTGTCCTGAAGAAGCCTGCGCATATAGGGTAAAAGAAGAATTAAAAAAAGCCAAAGAATCTATTCATTTCATGACTTTCTCATTCACCAACAATGGAATTGCTAATATTCTCTTACTCAAACATCAAGAAGGAATTAAGATCCAGGGCGTTATGGAAGCCCGACAAGTAACTAAATATTCTAAGTACCAAGTTCTTAAGTATCAAGGAATCGATGTTGTTAAAGATGGTAATAAACAGAATATGCATCATAAGGTTTTCATAATAGACAAAGAAACAGTCATCACTGGATCATTTAATCCTACTGGCGGCGGCGATACTAGAAACGATGAGAATATTTTAATTATTTCTGATAAGAATATTGCTGAAGAGTTTATGGCTGAGTATAAGAAAGTTAAAGCAGAGTCAAAAGTTAACCAATAACCAACCCATTACAAAAATTAACTATTAGGTTCCATAATCCATTAAACGTTGATGTAATGCTGGGTCCCTGATTGCCTTAAGAGGACCTGTCTTCAACGGCAATTTATTGCCTCTAACAAAAGTATTCTCATCAAGATCAACTTCTCCAATTTCTACACCATCATCTAAATAAGCTAACTGTACTTTACTACCAGCAACACCAAGTAAAGTTAACGATGCAATCTCTACGGGTGTTTGGTAGGGGGCTCGATTAGGTGGATGAACCGTCTCAATCAATAGTTTGCCATTAAAACGTAAATTGCCATCTGGAAAATTTGTTAAGAATGTTGCGAAAGGATCAACACTATCTGTAACTTTTTCTACAAAAGGAACTGCTTGATATCTAGCCCCAGATTCTTCAGAGAATTCATCAATTTTCTCTCCAATTAAGGTTGGTTTATCTGGGTCAAATCGGTGGATTGCATTAAACCAACCAGAACCATGACCAAAACCTCTTTTATATTCGACTAAAGCATAAATCTCTCCTTTTGCTCCATAAAAAATATTCCTAATCCCTTCAAATACGGGGGGTGCTTTTTCTCTATCCCGATGTTCTAATAAGTTTTCACTTTTATCAAAATTAAACAGATCATGAGGAGGCCCATCATTTAAAACCAACTTCTGCATCACTTTATATCCTTTAGTTCCAAAAAGAAACAATTCTCCTCGAACATTAAATATTTTTGCCATGTGGGGGATTTGAGACGTTCTGCCAGAGAAAACAGAATGAATTATATGGGGGTCAGTAAAGTAGATATCATTGTTGCCTACTGTAAGGTCACCACCGCTGCCACAACCAAGTTCTTTTACTTGTTCAGTTTCCATGTCAAAATATTGTATTTCTCTTGAACCAACAAGTAATCCTTTTACAGAAACTTTAACTAGCTGTTCAAGCGGTAATTTCACATCAATTGGTATTTCTGGACTATCAGTTGTATCTGTCATTCTATTCAATAATCAGAACAATTATTTAATCTTTGCGGAATAACTCATTCCAGAAGCTGGTTTCTCTTTTCAAGATTCCTAGCAAATGGTAAAAAAGTAACTGGGGCTAAGAGTTTTAATTCTAACAAATGCTTCATCATAGATCAAGAAACCATAATAACTGGTTCCATGAACCCCACTGGTGGGGGAGACACCCGTAACGATGAAAACATCCTAATTATCAAAGATAAAGATCTCGCTGAGAAGTTTATGGAAGAGTTTGAGAAAGTTTATGCGGAAGCAAAAGAATTTAACAAGATGAAATAATCACCTTCAACCAACAATAAAGAATTGTTTATATGTGTAATTATAAGGAGAATAAGAGAACTCGTATTCTTTTAACAAAACTTTCCTTGGATAATTTCTTTCAGTAATGATGGCTTGGATACTACCACGATTAGAATGGATTGTTCCTTCCATAGGTATTAACAAAGAATCGTATTTTAGTTTCTTTATCATCTTTTCAGAGTATTTAATAATCTGATCATACAAATGTACTGGAGAAACTTCACTTAAAATAGTGGAATTAGGTTGGATGGACGCAATTAGATATTTTTTTCCTGCCTCTTCAATAGTTCTATAAATTACCCCTCCACAAGCCTTAAAATTATTGTCCCAGATAATCAATTGCCAGAAATCTGTCATGTTCCACAATTTATTATCTGAAGCTACACAAACTCCAAAATTATACATTGCTACAGAATGAGGGCGCTTTTTACTTAACATAAAAAGATATTTAGCACCACCCTTACCAGAAGATTGGTGGGAATGTTCAAATTTATTCATCTGTTTATGCATCTGGTTGTAATCTTCTCCTGTTAATTCTGAGAAAATATCGCTGATTAATTTCTTACTGATAGTTCCAGCTCCCTGTTGCTTTAACCAAACCTCAACATCTTGCCATTTAGATACTTGCCAATCTATTTTCTCAGCATAGAATCCATTCTTTTCCAGAATTAATTTTATTCTTACTTCTTTATCTTTCTTTTCAGACATCCATAAACCAAACAAGGTTTTAGCTAAACCAGCATACTTTTTTGGTTTCTTTACTTTTTCAATCAGTTGAGAGAACTTAACTTTATTCTTTTGGTAAGCAGTATCAATTAAAGTGGTAATCAAATCATTTTTTAATCTGTCACCCATCCATTCTTTATATTTCATTAAAGTTGAATGTTCAGCGTTAAATTCTGGCAAACCAGTTCCCGTGTTTACAGAATATTGATAAATTAAAGTTAAGAATGCTTTTCTTCTTTTCTTCAAAGTTTTGTTAGTAAAACTGGAAAGTAAAGCTAAACCTAATTTTTCTGGAATTAATGCTTTTTGGGGTTTAGAATTTATTTCGCTCACTGCTTCAATTAACATTTTCCAGGACTCATCGTTTAATTCTTCACCCGATTTTAAGGCATAGCCTCCTCGAGAAATTTTTACTTCTTCTGGAGATATTTTATTTAGAACTTTTGGAATATCTATTTGTCTATCAGTTCTATTGTCATAAATTAGTTCATATCTTCTCCTAGGGACAGTTAATTCTGGAGAGAAAACAGAATACAACATCCCAATGAGAAGTTTTGAGTCATATTCTTTTGTTAGCACTCCATTAAAAATATCTTTTTGGATAGTTTTTAATTCTTTAAACATCCTTTCTAGATGAAGATGTTTCTCAGGATGATCTGAGGCCATAATTATTTTATATTCTTTATACACTTCAATTAAATCAACAGTTGAATTTTTTAAGAAAGGAATTAAATATTCTTTTTCTTTGCTTAAAGGAGTAGCAATGATATTTTCTTTAATTCCATTAACTAATATATGTTGAAGAAAATCATGAGCTTTAAATTTACGTTCACTTAGAATTTTAATCAAAATTTTAATATCATCTTCTGTTTGAATCACTTGAGAGATTTCCCCATAACTTTCGAAACATAAAAATGAAGCAATTTTTTGACTTTTTAATGTTGGAAAAATCAAAAGATCAAATAGATCAATACCAAAATGATTGAGTAAGGGTTCTAACTTTCTTAAAGAATCATAAGTTTTTTCTTCATTACCATTGCAATAATCTTTAATTTTTGGAAAATTTTCAATTAAATAGGACCAGGATGCAGGATCTTTTTCCAGTAGATATCTTAATGTAGAAATACCAGAGAAGAAAATATCCGGTATGTTTTTTTCTGCAGCTTGAGTCATTTTACAAACACCATAAACTACTTGCGCCCAAGAAAGGATTCCTTTTTCTATTAAATTTTTAAATGAAGGAAGACCATAAAGTAAAATGGTATGGATAGTATACATGTTTTTTTCTGCAGCTTGGGCAATTTTACAATATCCATCAACTATTTGCTCCCAAGAAAGGATTCTTTTTTCTAATAATTCTTTTAATGAATTACTTGAATGAAAACCATCCTTAAAGATAACTTCTGCACCTTCTCCAGCAGCTTGAGCAATTTTAGGCAAGTCGTTAACTACTTGCTCCCAAGAAAGAATTCTTTTTGAAAAGATTCCTCTTTCTAGTAAAGCTTTATTAGAAAAAATCCCTTTTTCTAGTAAATCTTTAACTGAAAGAAGACCGCGCTTGAACATAGCTTCTGCATTTTTCCCAGCAGCTTGAGCCATTTCATTCAAATCATTCGGGTGCTGGGCTAAAAACCGAACATATTCTGGATATTCTTTTAATGGGAATTCCCACTTTTGAGTATAGCCCGTTTTATATTTTTCAGGCAGCGCTTTATACTTCTTTAAAATTGCCATCCCCTCTTCTACTAAATTCTCTCTATCTTCTTCAGGCAGTCTTTTAATTACTTTCTGTGCTTTCTTCAAACTCACTTCTAAAGCCCTAATCCATTTCTCAACATCTTGAACTTGTTCTTCAATCTGTTTGATTAATTGCAAGAAAGCAGCATGGATTTTTTCTGCTTTTTCAGGATTATCTTTTTTTATTTTTTCTTCTAATTTTGCTTCGATGGTTGCTTTATCCAATTCTTCTTCTAATAAACCATTGTAGAAACTAGCATATTTTACTAGGTGGGCATGTTCAATCTCTAACTCCTTAGCAATTTCACGAATAAAATGAATAATTTGTTTTAAATGAAAATCTTTTTTTAAATGCCCTTCCATTTGTTGATGTACTTTTTCTATTTCTTCTTGATAAGTTTCTTCGAATTCTTCTCTAAATCTTTCTTCAAAACGATCGGCTCTTCTTTCTGCTCGGCCGATATAATGAACAAGGTGTACTGCTTTACGAAGTTTTTTCCGGTCAGCGTCTTTTTCCTTTTCAATCTCTTCTAATTTATTATATAATTCTTTGACATACTTATATTCAGCAGCCGCCCAATCAATAGCAAGAATCAAATCTTTACTCAACTCTTTTTTTGTAAACATAATCAATAAAGAAACAATAAAGTATTAAATACTTTTCTTTAATCTAAAACTGTCGACAAGGGTATGGAAGAATTTCAATTAGTTAGAAAAGAAGCAGAAAATAAAGTACTTTCATAATTCATACCATTTATCTAATTCTTCCTGAAACTTTAAAGCAGGAATATTTGAAGATAAGTAACCAACTCTTTCCCCCTGATCATAAGCGATAACAAAAGGGACACAATAGACATCTTCTTTACGAAAGATACTAAATAATCCCTCATTTTTATTATCTAAATAAACAGCATCAATTTCAAATAAAGATAATATCTCCTTCAAATCTGGATCATCAACAAGATTTCCAATAAATGAGGTACAACAATCAACATTATCTTGTAGAACAAAAGCTAAAGTTCTTCCTTCACGAACAGATCCTCTAAATTCCTTTTCAGAATTAACGATGGTACATAATTTTTCGGCACCTTTAATAACAGTCATTTTAAACTAATCCCCCAATAGGCCCCATAAATATTTTCAAATTTATTTCTCTTAACCAAATCCAGCCCTTCTGTTGTAACCGGGTTACAAAGCAAATATTCAAATCCTTGTTTTTTAGAATTTCTTAATACTTCACTTAATACGGCACTACCAATCCCTTTATTTCTTTTGTATACAGGTAATTCCATATTTAACAAATAAATAAGTTTATCTGGAGAAGACATTCTTCCCCCTTTCCAAAGAGTGTTAATTACATTAATATTTTTCATCAAAGAAGTATTATTTTGAGAAGTTACAGAACCCAACAACACTTCCAAATTATCTTCCCCACAAGTTCTCCAAACAGTTCCAAACGCTAAATCAAATTGAAATTGGCTATATTTTGGCATAGTTTGTACTAAACAATCACCAAAATACTTAATCTCCATTCCCAAATCTTCCATATTCTTATTTGAAATGGTCTGGTTTATATTATTTTTTATATTTTAAAGAAAAAACAACTTATTTACGTAGCTCATCAATAAAACGACCGCAACAAGTTATATAATCAACATACACAGAAAAATAAATAGATGGTTCTGAAAAATCTCTTTGTATGTGGGTCATGATAGCAGTATGTGGAGTTACCCCTGCCACCATTTCTAAAGTCATATCACAACCCAAATGCTGAGGATCTATTCTTTTTTCATCAATTAAATCAAACATAAAGATCAATTGTTCCCTATTGATATATTCTGGAATTCCATGTTTTTCCATTAACTTTTTCAAAATCATCCTTAAAATTCTAGAATTTATCGTTTTTATAAATATTACCCTAAATTATCTAGGATATCATGGGCATTAGAAGAACTCAAGTACTTTCCAATTTCTTTATTTTCTGCCCTTAACAAAAACGAGGCCTTCAAAGAACTCTTCTCAGCATTACTAACTCTAGCGAACCTATCTGCTAACATCAGCCCATATGGATAACCTAAAAACACCGCATCCCTACTATTCTCCACTAAATAAGGCAAAACCTCCAAATTACCTTCAAACCTAAATACATGTTTTGCTAATGGGTGTAATTTAACAAAAGAAGTTTTATTATCAACAAAATAACTCCAACATCCAGGAGGACAAAGTTTATTCAATAAAATCATTGGATTATTCCCAGAAACCGTAAACAGCGAACAGCTTTTAGCTAAAGCACAAACTCCAGCACTTAACTTTCCTAAATATTTTTCTTCATTCCGATAACTTTTCTCTAAAGTTCCATCAAGAACAATAAAATTTGCCTCTATTGAAGAACCTAAACTCAATTCTGCAAATCTTCTAGCTATATTAGCTACTTTAGAAACAGAAGCCCTTTCTACCCCTTTCTTAATTGTTATATCATTGGAAGATATTAACAAATCCTTCTCATCAATTGCCCGATCTCCATAAATTTTACTCTGATAAAATAATTCTCCTTCAATCCACTTTGCTCGAGTAAACAAATAGAATTCCTTTTTATAAGAATTTAATTTCTCTTGACCTTTAAATACCTGGGCAAAGATTCTAATGAAACTTAAACAAAAGTTTCCGGTAGAAATAACCTCTGTCTGCCCTCCATCAACAAAAGCAACAGTTTTCTCCCCTTCTTTATCGTTAATTCCCTTAAAACCTTTATTCAATTCAATAGTTCTCCCATTAAAGATAATCTTATCTTCAGAAGAAAAGCTATTCAGAACTTCCTTTATTTCCTTAGAGATTTGTTCAATCATATTATCTTTAAAGAACTAAATTCATTAAAAACATTTATGTGTTTAAAGATATAAAATCAGATCATCTTTTTCTTTTGGCGTTTTTTTTAATAGTAGAATGATAAAGTCTTCTTGCTTCGTGTAATTGAACCACTCCATCTCCATTAATATCTGCATCTCTAAAGACTTTCTGATAACTTTTAGGATTAATTTTAAATTGATTCTTGCTCGATAAAAAATAATCTCCTTTTTTTGTTTTCCTTACTTTAATCTTCCCCGAATTTATTCCTTCGATCGTTCTCAAAATTCGCTTAACACTACTTTGGTTATACTGGTATGGTTTATATTTAGAAGGTCTTTCATTATTTTCTTGAACAGAATCATTTAAATTTTCTTCCCTAGGAAGTAAAGTATTATAATAATCACTAATTGTCTTTTCTAGTCTTGAACACCCACCCATATTCGTAACCAAGATTACTGGAACCATATAAATTCCCACTTTATTAACCAATTTGTCTAACATTTGAACTTACCTCTTCAAAGATTCAAGCGCATTATCCAAGGCTTTGTCAAGACTATTATCTTTCTTAGGAACTGGTTTTGATTTGTAATCCACAGAAGGTTTTTTAGTAGCTTCATGTTTTTCCATCTTACTGTACAGTCTTGGCATCAAACCACGAAAATGTTTTTCAGTAAACTCATCATTAGTTGCGTGAAAAACTAAACGATGTTTTTTCCCTTGGTATTCTCTAATCTCAACTTCTTCGGGAGATCCATTTCCGTTACTATCAATAAACTTATACTTAAACTTTTTATCTGGAGATAATATAGAAATAAAACCATCTTTATCTGTTAAATAACTTTTCCCTTCATCTGCTGGCACTATGTAAGTTCCTTTTTGAACCATATTTTCAACATTTTCCAGGTGTTCATTAATCAGCTTTTCTCTGAAAGTTACAAACATGTCTTTGTAAACAGCACAACTCTTACCACTACAAAGCCTTTTTCCATTAACTTCTACAACATCAGGAACACCATCAGCTTGTTGGAAGTAATCACTATCATCGGACATTTTAATAGTATTACTTTGATGACGAACCATTATTGAAGCAGAAGGGTAGCCTTCTGCTGTGGGGTTCCCCTTAGCAATATAAAAAACTCTTGCCCTCTCATTTTTTTTCATATCATTTTTTAAAGCATCTTCTAATGCACCTAATACTTCGTCTGGTGTTTCTGACGCAGATAATAATCCAGGGGCAGTAACTGCTAATGTTCCAGCAACAAACGCAGTTCCCAATTTTTCTAAAAATCCTCTTCGATTCATTTTGATTTCCATTTTTATTCTTGTTTTAGATTTTCATTAAACTTTTTCATAATTTCATACTGTGGCCAAGTTAGTGTGTCAATGTAAGTAGAGAATAGTTTTGTTTGTTCTTGGTTAAAAAAACAAACCTTCTTATCAGAAATATAATCTTTATCTTGCTTGTTTACAACAGCAACGATATCTTCACCGGAACTGGTTCTTTGTATGTAACTTCCCAAATCTTTAAGTAGACTAAATAATGGCGATTCTTGTCTTAACCTTGCAAAAGTTCCCGGCCCGCTTTCTCTTTCAATTTCACTGAAAATTCCATAAGCATAAACTTCCGGACTTGAACCAGAACCCATCTCTAAAGCAGAATAATCTCCTTCTACATTTTCAACTTTCAATATTTTTAGTAATGTCATTTTTTATTTTTCCCCTAACATTCTTAATAATCCGTGTGCTCTTGCTTTTGATTCTATTCTTGAAGCGTAAGCTGCTTCAGAATCACTAAAGTTCCAATATTTTGGATGAATTTCTATGTTTGCAGTTTCTTCTAGCTTCTCAACTACTGTACTTAATTCTAAATTTTCTAAGAATTTTTTACCCTCAGAATTAAAGTAAGGCATTACACCATTCTCGTATCCTAATTCTCTAACTGCTAATTTTTCTACAACATGATTCATATAAACAAATGCAGGAACTCTTCTAGTTATTCCAACTGTTGCATCTTCAGGGATTTGTTTTAAAATTTCTTTATAACTCATTTTATTTCCTCCTTTGATTGTTATACCTTAGTAGTAACACCATTAATTTAACTATCTTTTCACTATCTTTCATATCTTAGATATTAAAAACCAAAAGATTTAAATAAAATTAAAGCTAAAACAAAAATCATGAATAGAAAACTTATCAAACAAGGTGGAACTGGTTTAACCGTTTATGTTCCAAAGAAATGGGTAGATCGATTAAAACTTAAGCCAGGTGATGAAGTTTCTATTAAAGAAGATGGTAATAAACTAATTCTTAATCCAGAATCTATACTCAAAGAAAAAACAATCAAACTTGATGCTACTAAATTAAATGAAGATTCATTAAGAATCGCCATCTCTTTACTTTATTGGCAAGGTTATAATAAGATAGAAATAACCAACAAAAAAAAGTTTTCTTTTACGGGAATAAATAAGATTGTCGACAGTTTCATTGGTATGGTTATTACAGAACAAACTGACCATAAAGTAATTGTTCAGAATACAATTAAAGAAAATTCTGAAGACTTGGACAAGATCATTAATAAATTGTTTATCACTGTTAAATATATGTTTTCTTATTTATTAGATAACTTTTCTAAAAACCTAGAGACTGATTCCGAAATCTTAGAACTTAGAAATTCAATCTTAAAACAAAGTAATTATTGTCAGAAGTTAATTTTTGTAAATAATTTTGGTAGGGAGAAAACTTATGAATATGATATTTTAGTTCTAATGTTAAAGAAAATTTCGGGTTCATTGTTTTATCTTACTAAGAACAAGCTACCTTTAAAGAAAACAAAAAATTATCTTAAAAAAGCATTTTTTTGGTTTGAATCCTTACACTCAAATTTATTAAAAAAAGATTACCATTCTTCTCTAGAGATTTACGAATTATTAAATAAAGAAAAACTTAGACTATACCAAGAACAGAATGATAATGTCATCCTTGGAGCAATGGTTGAACATATGTTCAGTCTCTCGTTAAGAATAATTAGTATATTGATTTAAAAATATTTTACTAATAAAATTCATTTCTTTGGTTAAATATTATCTCTGGAAAATATCGCAATTTTATCAATAATCTTTATAAACTCCCTGCTTGAAGCATTCTTATGGTTGATTATTCAGGTATGATTTATCGTAAAAAATGGGACCCCACTTATAGTTTTGTAGATGAACAAATATTAATAGATGGGGTTAGTGATAACTTAACAGAGATTATTCATTCTGCTTGGAATGACACCTTAAGAAATGTTTCTCCAGAACCAAGTAATCAGTGGCAATCTTCAGCAAAAAAGTTTGTTAAAAAGTTAAGAAAAAACTTACCTTTTGCAGGAGTCCATGGCATTTCTTCTTTTGGTAGAAATGAATATTTACTTGAACGAAGCCAAAAACATTACTTGAGAAACTTTGGAGATGAACCAATCCCCTTAACAACTTTAGGAAGAAATAAAATGATAAATTGTATTGGCCAAGCCTTATCTGTAAAAATGGCACTTGCAGAATTGGCCGATTGGGAACTTTATAATTGTACCCAAGATTCTTTCATCGGCACCCATGGTGTTTTAAGTCTAGTTTCAGATGATTGTGCTTTAGTCTTAGATCCAGTTTCAGCAAATAGTACGGGGATTCATCCAAGTAAGAATTTTCGTATGGACTATGTCTTATCTGAAGGGAAAACATTATTAATCCCTGGAGAAGAACCTTCTTTTGGTTTCTTTGGATAGAAATTTTTAATTGACTTCACTCCTAAGATAATCTTCTAATTTTTTTTGTTGAAATTCAGAATGAATGAATTCTTTTCCATCTCTGCTTAGTCTTATATCTCCTCGAAGTTCATTTTGGCCAGTTAACACATAACCACAATAACCTTTAGAATTACCAGCAACTTCTAAATTAACAACTTGACCTGCCAATCTTATTTCTTTATGGACATTATAAGAGGTTACAAAGTTATCTTGATGTTGACCATCGCGAGAGTAACCAGCAAATAATTCTACTGACCCTTTTTTTGGAAATTTATATTCTATTCCTAAATCTTTTAGAGTTTCTTCAAGATGATCATAAACTTTACTTACACAAGGTAGAAATTTAAGCATTTGAGCACAACCATAAAATTGATCCTCATTTCGCATTTTATGTCTATCTGCGAATTTTCTTACTTTTGCTTCTAAACCAGCAAAGTTTCTAAAATTACTTTTTTCGTTGTCTACTGTTCTCATATTTTTGTGATTGTTGTTTTTATTAATAAATATTTATATGTTTGGGAAGTGAAAGTAAGCCCCTGCCGAGATTTGAACTCGGGATCTCTGCATTACCAATGCAACGCTATACCACTAAGCCACAGGGGCAATAAACAATAAAAATCAAGAAGTTCTATTTAAAGATTACTATTATTTTCTTGTCCTTGACAATATTTTTTCTAACCTACTATTCTCTATTCTCGTTTCTCTTAATTCTCCACTAGTCTTCTCTTCCCTCATTGCTAATTCTTTTGTCATTGCTAACATAACTTTATATCCGATCCGACTTTGAGATTCCATTAAATTATATAACTCCCCACCATCAATCTCCATTAAATAACTTTCAGTTGTCGCAGTTACAGTGGCAGTTCTTGGCTTGCCTAATAAGGCTCCAATCTCTCCAAAGAAATTCCCTTCTTTAAGTTGTGCCACTACTTGAGTTCCCAGATTAGGATGTTCGAATGAAACTGCTACTGTTCCTTGTTGAATCACATAAAAAGAATCTCCTTTATCACCTTCTATTACTACTTTTTCTTTGGGTTGATACACCAAAGGATTAACCAATCCATAAACTTCCTGTAATTCTCCCGGCAACAATTCCGAAAACAGATACATATATTGTAATAATTTTTCCATCTGAATAAAACTATTTCTTAGTTTAAAACCATTATCAATCGCCAAACTATATATTAAAGAAATATAAAAACATTCTGAAAGAAAAAATAAAAATTAATAATAAATTGATTCAGTTTTAAGAGGAACATCAGTAACAATATGTTCCAATAATCCTTTTGGGCAAGTTTCACTAAGCTCCATTAACTTTTCGTTAGTTGGAACCAATTCTTCTTTCAATTCTTCATCTAAGATATCAGTATATTCTGAAGCTCCACGATCATCAAAAGAAATTTGAACCGGTAACTTTGCAAGTAGGTTACTCATTTCATGTTTATATCGATTATGTACTCCATTAACTTCTGCTTTTTTGTCCCAAATCTTTCCTGCTTTTATAACTTCTTTTGCAATTCCTTGTAATTGTGCAGAGTTTCCCACCACAAATTGTTTTAGTTCTTCTGCAGCAGCAATTGTAGCTCTAACATTATCCACAGTAGGTTCTGCAATTAAAGCATATCCTTTATTTTGGTCATGGAAATGAAAAGCTTTTCCAAAAGTGGTCTTATCATCTAAATTCAAAGGTTCTCCTCTAACTAAAGATTTCAGAATGGGTAAGGATATTCCTGAATTTAAAACATAATCCTCTTTATCTGCAGGAATATAATGATGTACTAAAACATAAGCTGCAAAATTATTAACAGTAACACTTAATATATCACTTGCAAACCCAAATTCACCATCAGGATGAAGATCAGTAGCTAAGTGTACTTTAACACAAGCTTGTGCAACCTTTTCAGAGTTAAGATAAACTAAATCGTGATTTTCAGCAGAAGAAATTATGCCCTCGCTACAATCGTTATTTGCTCTTCTAATATCCTGTTCCAAATCATAAAATGGTTCTTCTATGGTGCCAAAATATTCTGGAAATGATGCAACTAAAGCAGAGTTTGCTACTCTTCTCCAATTACGTAAGCTTAAAAATTCATTCTCTTTACTAGGATGGAGATGGGCTTCACCTTCTTCTTGTTCAGCAGTTAAACCATATTGAACTGTTACTGGCATACCCGCAATAACTTCTTTGCATCCAACACCTTCAACGG
>Ga0233429_1002755_pt1 | contig 17753 bp, 15 predicted proteins | sample SI_118_April2016_3_FD_179879 | JGI IMG/M metagenome (GOLD analysis project Ga0233429, IMG submission 179879) | Seawater microbial communities from Saanich Inlet, British Columbia, Canada - SI_118_April2016_135_MG | ecosystem: Environmental > Aquatic > Marine > Inlet | place: Canada: British... | reverse complement strand
GACTATGCCGGCGACATCCGCAATAGTGGGGAGCATTTGTTAGCCTTGATCACCGACATCCTGGATTTGTCCCGCATCGAAGCCGGCCAGATGGAGATTGAGGAAGGTACCTTCGAAGCCAACCATATTTTCGATGAATGTGTCCGCCTGCTTCGTGATCGTGCCGCCAAGGAAAATATCAGCATCGACCTGCAATTGCCCGTAACGGCCATCTATCTCAGGGCGGATGAGAGGCAATTGCGACAGATCCTGCTAAATCTACTGTCCAACGCAGTCAAATTCACCCGACCCGATACAACCATCATCGTAAAGGCGGAAATCGACAACAACGGCAATTTGGTTTTCAAGGTTTGCGATCACGGCGCGGGGATGACCACAATCGACATAGAACGTGTGCAGGAACCATTCATCCGCCTCCATGGCGTCCTCACCTCTTCCAAAGAAGGCACGGGCCTGGGTCTAGCCATCACCAAACGATTGGTGGAAAACCATGGCGGCAGCCTGCAACTCACCAGCGAGATCGATGTGGGCACAACCGCGACGGTCAGCCTTCCCGCCGAGCGCGTCATCAACGAAAAGCAATTGACCGGTACAGCAGCTTAAGCTGGCTCGGACAAGCTCGGTGTGGTGCGGACGCTGCCATGAATTTCACCCGCACGGGTTTCAAAGGCACCGACCATGCGGCGCACCGCTTCGTTGAAAACCGTCGTCGCCACAGCCTGCAACATGCGGGAGCGGAATTCGAAATCTATAAAGAAATCGATCTCGGTGCTTTGACCGTCGCCGACGGGATTAAACTTCCAATGATTGTTCAGATACCGGAACGGGCCGTTGATATATTCAACGTCAATGCGATCAGGTCCGTATAAGGTGACCTTCGATGAAAAGGTTTCCCGAAAGACCTTGAAGCCGACCATCAAATCGCCCCAAATGATCTCACCCGTCTCGTCCCTGGCCCCGTCACTGATCCCGTCACTGATCCCGTCACTGGCCCCCGCTGCTTCCCGCTTGCGAATGCGGCAGGCCACACACCAGGGCAGGAATTCGGGATAGCGTTCTATATCGGCAACAAGGTCGAACATTTGCGCCTGGGTGTAGGGTAGTATCTTTCGTTCTCCATGGGTCGGCATAAGGTCAGACCATGCCCCCACTAGGCCATGTTCTTACGGCGGCGGGAAAGCTCGGCGAAATCGCTGTCGGCGTGGTAAGAGGAGCGGGTCAAAGGCGTCGCCGCAACCAAAAGGAAACCCTTGCCGCGCGCAGCCTGTTCATAAGCTGCGAACTGCTCCGGCGTTATGAAATCGGCGACCGGATGATGCTTTGGGGTCGGTTGCAAATATTGCCCCATGGTCAGGAAATCAACCTCCGCCGCGCGCAGATCATCCATCACCTGATGCACCGCCTGGCGCTCTTCCCCCAATCCGACCATGATGCCGGATTTGGTGAATAAATTCGGGTCCAGTTCCTTGGCCCTGGCCAACAGTTGTAGCGAGTTGAAATAGCGCGCACCGGGGCGAACGGTGGGATAAAGGCCGGGTACCGTCTCCAGATTGTGATTGAAGACATCCGGGCGGGCTGCAACCACAACTTCTAACGCGCCGTCCTTGCCCAGAAAATCGGGGGTCAGCACCTCGATCGTCGTGTCCGGTGCCAGATCACGAATGCGGGTTATGACCTGGGCAAAATGCGCAGCACCACCATCGGCCAGATCATCCCGATCCACGGACGTAATAACCACATGACGCAGGCCAAGGGTTTGCACCGCTTTTGCGACATTTTCAGGTTCATCCCGGTCCAGGTGCTTTGGTCGGCCCGTCTTTACATTGCAAAAGGCGCAGGCCCGGGTACAGGTATCCCCCATGATCATCATTGTGGCGTGGCGCTTGCCCCAGCATTCGCCGATATTCGGGCAGGCTGCTTCCTCACACACAGTGTGCAGATTATGTTCGCGCATAAGGTTTCGAGTTTCGAAATAGATCGGCGAATTCGGTGCCTTCACCCGGATCCAGGACGGTTTACGGCGCGGCGGATTATCCGGACGATTACGTTTTTCCGGATGACGTAACGCGGGCGCTGATAATTTGTTGTCCGCCATGATTTTGGCTCGCTTCAATTAAACTGGACCCCAGTGGTCTTGCCATCCGCTGGGATCGAAAGACCACTAGACTCTTAAGAATCGTGGTGCGCGAGATACGAAACCGAAGGACTCTTCTGTTTCGCTCGCACCACTAGAAATGGATGGCCCGACCCATGGCGTCAAGTACGGATTCGTGCATGGCCTCGGATAATGTTGGATGCGGGAACACTGTGTGCAGCAATTCCGCCTCCGTGCTCTCCATACTACGTGCCACCGCATAACCCTGGATCAGCTCCGTCACCTCCGGTCCGATCATATGAGCGCCCAGCAATTCCCCGGTCACCTCGTCAAAGACGGTCTTGATCATGCCTTCGGGATCACCCAGGGCGATGGCCTTACCGTTGCCAATGAAGGGGAACCGCCCGACCCGTACCTTATGCCCTGCCGCAACCGCCGCGGCCTCTGTCAGGCCAACGGAAGCGATCTGGGGATGGCAATATGTGCAGCCGGGAATATTCATCGCCTCCAGGGGGTGGACGTCAGGGACGCCGGCAATTTTCTCCACACAGATAACCCCTTCATGCGAGGCTTTGTGAGCCAGCCACGGTGGACCCGCGAGGTCCCCAATGGCATAAACACCCGGCTCTCCCGTGGCCAGCCATTGGTTCACGACCACGTGGGTTCGATCCACCTCAACGCCTGTGTTTTCCAGGCCAAGATCTTCCACATTGCCGACAATCCCGACTGCCATGATTACCCGGTCGGCAGTGATACCTTCCGTTGTGCCATCGGGCATTTCGATGCTCGCAGTGACACCGGCGGCGGCTTTTTCCAGGCCCTTAACCTGCACGCCCGTCAACAGCCGCATACCTTGCTTTTCGAAGGCCTTATGCGCCAGTGCGGAGATTTCCTCGTCTTCCACGGGCAGCACCCGATCCAGCACTTCGACAACTGTAACTTCGGATCCTAATTCATTGAAAAAACTGGCGAATTCAATTCCTATAGCACCGGACCCGACAACCAGAAGCCGTTTTGGAATGCTGTCGGCGACCAGGGCGTGACGATAGCTCCAAATCTGGTTGCCATCCGCTTCCATGCCCGGCAGGTCCCGGGCCCGTGCACCGGTGGCCAAAATGATATTCTTGGCGCTGACCTCCATCACCGAGACGCCGTCAACCTCAACCGCCAGACGGCCGCCACCCAGCAGGCGGGCGTGGCCGGTCAAAACCTCCACTTTGTTCTTCTTCAGCAGATGCCCCACGCCGGCATTCAGCTGTTTTGCAATCCCACGGCTACGCTTAACTATAGCATCAAGATCAATCTCTATATCTTTGATTTTAAAGCCATATTGCTCAGATGTCTTTGCCAGGTGATAGACCTCAGCCGAGCGCAACAGCGCCTTCGTCGGAATACAGCCCCAATTGAGGCAGATACCGCCCAGGTGCTCCCGTTCAACAAGCGCCACATTCAGGCCCAATTGTGCGGCCCGGATTGCCGCCACATAGCCGCCCGGTCCACCACCAACGACAACCAGATCAAATTCCTGCGCAGACATAGGCCTTATTTCCCCCCGCTATAACAGCATGGTCAAAGTAACATCGTCATGGGATCCTGGATCAGCCCTTTAAAGGCCGCCAGGAATTGCGCGCCTATGGCACCATCCACAGCGCGATGATCCACGGACAAGGTTACCGACATCACCGTGGCAATGGCCAGGGCACCGTCCTTTACCACCGGGCGCGGTTCCCCCGCCCCAACAGCAAGAATACAGGCCTGGGGCGTGTTGATCACAGCATCGAATTGCTTCACCCCATACATGCCCAAATTGGAGATGGAAAAACTGCCGCCCTGGTAGTCTTCGGGCATCAATTTGCCGTCATTGGCCTTTTGCGCCAGTTCGCGGACTTCGTTTGAAATCGCCTCCAACCCCTTGCCATTGGCATTGCGCACAACCGGTGTGATCAGGCCCCGCTCGGAGGCAACGGCGACGGAAATATCAGCCGTCTTATAGAATTTTATCCCGCCGTCGGAATAACCCGCATTGGCGGCCGGCACCTTCATCAGGGCTACGGCTGCGGCCTTAATAACAAGGTCGTTGACCGATAATTTATAAGCTCCATCCGCGCGCTCGTTCAATTCCTTGCGCAGGGCCAGCAGGTCATCCAGCTCGCAGTCCATGGTCAGGTAAAAATGCGGTGCCTCGCGCTTGGACTCGCTCATCCTCCGCGCAATGGTTTTGCGCATTGTGGTCAATGGCACCAGCTCAAACTCACCCTCGAATGGTGATGCCCCCACAGTTGCAGCCGCCGGCGCAGCAGCGGCAGGCGCCGCGCCGGTTGCAGGTGCAGCAATCGCTGCCCCACCGCTTGCGACCGCTGCTTCAATATCCGCCTTGACGATCCGCCCCCGCGGCCCACTGCCTGCAAGGACCGACAAATCCAAGCCCGCCTGACTGGCCATGCGCCGTGCCAAGGGGGAGGCCAAAACCCGTTCACCGTCACCTCTTGGCATGACAGGCGCAGGTGCAGCTGGTGCAGCCGTTACGGCTGGCGGCGGGGCAGCAGGTGTCTCCGGCGGTGCCGCTGCTACTTCAATCGGTGCTGCCGCAGGTGCGGCAGGTGCAACAGGTGTTGTGACCACGCTGTCCAGGGCGGATGCATCTTCGCCCTCCTCCAGCAAAATAGCGATCGGGGTATTCACCGGGACACCCTCTGTCCCTTCGGCAACCAGAATGCGGGCCAGGACACCTTCGTCAATGGACTCAACCTCCATGGTGGCCTTATCCGTCTCAATCTCAGCCAGCATATCGCCCGATTGCACCGCATCGCCCTCTTTCATGAGCCATTTGGCCAGGGTTCCCTCGGTCATGGTGGGCGATAGTGCCGGCATGGTAATGGTAATGGGCATAGCGTAATTTCCCGTCGTTTTGATCTCGACTGAACCGAGTGGCTAGCGGTAACAAACCGCCTTGGCAGCAGCGGCAATAGCCACGGCATCCGGCAAGGCCAATTTTTCCAGATTGGCGGCATAGGGCATGGGCACGTCCTCACCCCCGACCCGCATGACAGGGGCATCCAGGTCATCAAAGGCCTGCTCCATCAAGGTGGCGGAAAGCTCCGCCCCGATGCCGCAGCTCAACCAACCTTCTTCGACCGTGACACAGCGGTTGGTTTTGCGGACCGATTGCAAAACGGTGGGCAGATCCATGGGCCGAACAGAGCGCAGATCGATGACCTCCGCCTCAATCCCCTCCGCCGCCAACAGCTCCGCCGCCTCCAAGGCCCAGCCAACGGATATGGAAAAGGCCACGATGGTCACGTCGCCGCCCGCCCGGGCGATCCGCGCCTTGCCAATGGGCACTGTGTAATCATCAAGCACCGGCACATCGAAGGAATGGCCGTACATCAGCTCATTCTCCAAAAACACCACCGGGTTGGGATCGCGAATAGCGCTTTTCAACAAGCCCTTGGCATCGGCGGCGGTATAAGGTGAGACGACCTTTAGACCCGGACAATGGGCATACCATGAGGCATAGCATTGGGAATGCTGGGCCCCGACCCGGGAGGCGATGCCATTGGCACCGCGAAAGACGATGGGACAGCCCATTTGGCCACCGGACATATACAATGTCTTGGCGGCTGAGTTGATGATCTGGTCCATGGCCTGCATGGCGAAGTTAAACGTCATGAATTCGATGATCGGCCTTAATCCACCAAACGCCGCCCCGACCCCGATACCGGTGAAGCCGTGTTCCGTGATAGGCGTATCGATCACCCGCCGGGCACCAAATTCCTCCAACAAGCCCTGGCTGATCTTATAGGCCCCTTGATATTCGGCGACTTCCTCACCCATCAAAAAGACATTGTCGTCACCGCGCATTTCCTCCGCCATGGCATCGCGCAGGGCTTCGCGCACGGTCATGGCGACCATCTCGGTGCCCGGCGGCACATCGGCCTCCAGGATTTCCTGGGGCACGGGTGCCGCAGGTGCGCGGGCAGCGGCAGGGGCCGCAGGTGCTGGCGCAGCCGGTTCGGCTGCAGCGGCGGGCTCCGGTGCGGGCACAGATGCAGATGCGGCAACGGCATCTAACACGCTGGCGTCCTCTCCCTCCAGCAGCAGGATCACGATGGGCGTATTGATGGCGACGTTTTCCGTACCGGCGGGGATCAGGATTTTGCCGATCACACCTTCGTCAATTGCCTCCACCTCCATGGTGGCCTTGTCGGTCTCAATCTCGGCAATCATGTCGCCGGGGGCGACGCTTTCCCCTTCGGCAACCAGCCAATTGGCCACAGTTCCCTCGGTCATGGTTGGTGATAGGGCTGGCATGGTGATGGTTATGGGCATGACCTATACCTCCACCAAAATATCTGTGTAGAGCTCGGACGGATCCGGCTCGGGACTGTTTTGTGCGAATTCGGCCGCGGCGGTGACAGTATCCTTCACCTCCCGATCCAGGGCCTTCAAAGCCGTTTCATCGGCACAGCCCGATTTCAGGATGGCCTGGCGCAGATGATCGATGGGATCACGCTCCGCACGCACGCGCTGCACCTCTTCCTTGGTGCGGTATTTCGCCGGGTCGGACATGGAATGACCCCGATAGCGATAGGTCTTCATTTCCATCAACAACGGCCCCTTGCCACCGCGAACATGGGCCACCGCATCGTCGGCCGCGGCCTTGACCGCCATGACATCCATGCCGTCGACCTGAACACCGGGAATACCCATGCTCTCACCACGGCGGTAAAGCTCCGTCTGAGCAGAGGCCCGCCCCACGGCTGTACCCATGGCATATTGATTATTTTCAACAATGAAGATCACCGGCAATTGCCACAGGGCGGCCATATTGAAAGATTCATATACCTGCCCCTGGTTGGCGGAACCGTCACCGAAATAGGTCAGCGCAATCCGGCCATTGCCTTTGTATTTATGAGAGAACGCCAGACCGGCCCCGATAGGTACCTGCGCACCGACAATACCGTGCCCGCCATAAAAATTCTTTTCCCGGCTGAACATATGCATGGAGCCGCCCTTGCCCTTGGAATAGCCGCCAATGCGTCCGGTTAATTCAGCCATGACGCCCTTGGCGTCCATGCCGCAGGCCAGCATATGGCCATGGTCGCGATAACTGGTCAGCAAAGTATCGCCTTCTTCCAAAGCGGCCTGCATGCCGATCACCACGGCCTCCTGCCCGATATAGAGATGGCAAAAGCCGCCGATCAGGCCCATGCCGTACATCTGCCCGGCCTTTTCCTCAAACCGGCGGATCAACAACATTTCCCGGTAATAGCCCAGCGCCTCATCACCATTGGCCTTCGTGACAGCGGAAGGCGGCGGTGCCTTGCGCTTGCGGGGTGAACTTTTCGACGTCGCCCCGGATTTAGAGCTCGCAGCCTTCGATTTCGCAGCTTTCGCCATCACAGCCTCGTTCGCAATTATTGCCGGTCTATTGCCCTCTGGGACTCAAAGACACCTAATTGAAGCGCCAAAACTCATTGTAATACAAGGGGTTTTTAGTAATTAACCACATAATGATTAATTCGTCGTTAAGGCGAAATCGACAACGCGACCCTGCAAGCCGTTGCCAGGGCATCATAATCCAGGTTCAGCCTTATTCGGATTGATCTATTGCGCGTAAATCACAACATCGTGGGGATGGGCCAGGCCAAGGATATGGCGGGCCTGTTCGTCCAACATGTCGCGGTCCAGATTGTCAGGCCGCAGCAAATTTACACGCCGGGTCAGGATGGCGCGGGCCTCGTTACTTTCCGCCAGTTCGATGTTCACCCGCGCCAACTGTGAATTCAGGCGCAGGTAGGCGATGATACTACGGTCACCCTGAACTGTGTGATAGCCGAAATAGAGCAAGGCACAGATACCCAGGCAGGGCGCTATTGCCCTGCGCAGACTACGTCGCATATCATACCAAAGACCCATATCGGAACGATACGAATCACATGGGCCGGCACAGATCAAGCGAAATAACGGCCCGGATTCAATATCTTATGAATGATTCCGAAATGATCATGTTATGTTCACCCTTTGATTCACCCGACAACCAAACATTGCAGAGTTCAGGAGTCCGTTACATGGCCAGCAATCACATCGATATGAGCAACAAAGTTGTCCTCATCACCGGCGGCAGTCGTGGTTTGGGCCTGGCCATGGCCCTGGCTTTTGCCGAGGCCGGTGCCGATCTGATCATCACCTCCCGCAAAATCGACAGTTGCGAGGCGACAGCGGCGGAGATTGAGGCCCTGGGCCGCCACGCCATGCCCTATGCCTGTCATGTGGGCCATTGGGATCAGGTCGATGGCTTGGTTGAGGCGGCATACGAGCGGTTTGGCCGGATTGATGTGCTGATCAACAACGCGGGCATGTCACCGCATTATGGCCGGCCCGACGAAATTTCCGAGGATCTATACGACAAAGTCCTGGATGTGAACCTGAAGGGCACGTTCCGGCTGTGCGCCAATGTGGGCCAACGCATGGTGGACGGGACGGGAGGTGCGATTATCAATGTTTCCTCCACGGCGTCTATCCGGCCCCGCAAGGATATCATCACCTACGCCGCCGCCAAAGCAGGGGTCAATGTAATGACGGAAGCCTTCGCCGATGCTTACGGCCCCAAAGTCCGCGTTAATTGCATCATGCCTGGCCCTTTCCTAACGGATATTTCAAAAGCCTGGGATATGGAAGCCTTCAATGCCAAAGCGGAAGACAGCATCGCCATGAAGCGCGGTGGCGAAGCAGACGAAGTCGCCGCAGCCGCCCTCTACCTGGCCTCAGACGGCGCCAGTTACACCACCGGTGCCATCATCAAAATCGATGGCGGTTCGAAATAGAGCTCAATCCGAAACAACCCGTAATTACCAGGGTTCTTTGAAGGGGCGCAATTCCGTGTAGAACGACCAGGCGGAGCGGGGCTGTTGGGAGATTTGGTAGATGCTTTCGGCCAGATCATCGGGTTGTGCGAAATCTTCCGTTTCGAAATGCGGTCTGCTCCGACGGGTCCAGCGAAGATCGATCACCGCATCGATCACAATATAGGCCACATGGATGCCCTTGGGCCCCAGATCGCGCGCTAATGACTCCGCCAGGATACGCTGTGCCGCCTTAGTCGGGGCGAAGGCGGCAAAGCCTGCCTTGCCGCGCAGGGCCGAGGTATTGCCGGTGACCATAATTGCGCCACTGCCCCGTTCGATCATGGCGGGGGCGACGGCGCGGGCCAGGTACAGCAAGCTCATGGTATTGACCCGGAAGTTTTCTTCCATATCCGCCGGATCAATATCCAGGAAGGTGCCGCGCGTACCCCGCGCGGCGTTATGGATCACCACGTCCGGTTCGCCCAATTCGGCCCGGCAGGTCGCGACGGCGGCCTCCACCGCCGCTTCGTCCGCGACATCGCAGGGAATGGCCAGGCTGCCGTCCAATTCCGCCTGAAACTCTTTTACCCGCGCTTCGGACCGCGCCAACAGGGCGACGCGATAGCCTGCGGCGGCAAAACGGCGCGCCGTGGCCCCGCCCGTGCCCCGGCCAACGCCTGCGACCAATGCAACCTTGGTTTCCGTCATGTGAGCAACACGGATGTCCCGGCATAGCGGGCCTGGGTACCGAGCTCCTCTTCAATCCGCAGCAATTGGTTGTATTTCGCCAAGCGATCAGAGCGGGCCAACGAGCCGGTCTTGATCTGCCCGCAATTGGTCGCCACCGCCAGGTCCGCGATGGTCGCATCTTCCGTCTCGCCAGAGCGATGGGACATCACCGCGCGATAGGCAGCCTTGTGGGCCATCTCCACCGCATCAAGGGTTTCGGACAATGTACCGATCTGGTTGACCTTGATCAGAATGGCGTTGGCCACGCCGCGCTCAATCCCCTCGGCCAGGCGGACGGGATTGGTGACGAACAGATCATCACCCACCAACTGCACCCGGTCGCCAATGGATTTGGTCAGGGCATCCCAACCGTCCCAGTCATCCTCCGCCATGCCGTCTTCGATGGAGATGATGGGGTAGCGGTCAGCCAGATCCTGGTAATAGGCGGCCATTTCAGCGCCATCCAAAACCTTACCCTCGCCCTCAAGGTGATATTTGCCGTCTTTGTAAAATTCGGTGGAGGCGGGATCTAGGGCCAGATAGATATCTTCGCCGGGGCGATAACCTGCTTCTTCAATGGCCTTCATGACGAAGCCCATGGCCTCATCCGCGCTGTTCAGCATCGGGGCAAAGCCGCCCTCGTCGCCAACATTGGTGTTATGGCCGGCATCTTTTAGGGCACCACGCAGGGTATGAAACACTTCTGCCCCCATGCGCAGGCCTTCGCGGAAACTTTCCGCGCGCACGGGCATGATCATGAATTCTTGAATGTCGATGGGGTTGTCCGCGTGGGCCCCGCCATTGACGATATTCATCATGGGCACGGGCAGGGTGCGCGCACCAACGCCGCCCACATAGCGATAGAGCGGCAGGCCCGCATCCGCGGCCGCTGCCTTGGCCACGGCCAGGCTGACACCAAGAATGGCATTGGCACCCAAAACAGCCTTATTCGGTGTGCCGTCCAGATGGCACATCGTGGCATCGATGGCGGCTTGGTCGTCCGCATCCAGGCCGGACAGTGCGTCGAACAATTCACCATTCACGGCATCAACCGCGCCCAGAACACCCTTGCCGCCATAACGGACACCACCATCGCGCCGTTCCACCGCCTCGTGGGCACCTGTTGAGGCACCTGAAGGGACAGCCGCCCGGCCAAAAGCACCGCTGTCCAAGGTCACTTCGACTTCGACCGTGGGGTTGCCCCGGCTATCCAGAATTTCCCGGCCAACGATATCGATAATGCCACTCATTGCTACGTCCTTTAAAAATACTCTTTAGATGCTCTTTATGGGCTCTTAGACTCTTGGGGGGAGCCTGTCAAAGACCCGAAACCAGGGCCCATATCAGCAAGACCGCAACCAGCACCAGGGCGACCTTGTGACCGCCGCCAAAGCGCCGCAATACAGGGCCGATGAATGACGTCCGGGGGCGCAATCTTTCATCCAGACGGCCCCGGCCCAGAGACGTCATCGCCGCTGCCAGTCGTTCGTCGAGATAGCGGCTGACCTCAGCCAAAGACTCCCGGCTGGGACGCATACCATATTCATGTGCCGGCGGCTGGTTGATGTCGTCATAGAGATAATCCTTGATGCCCTGGAAATGCCGCCCCAGGCAGGCGCGGGCTTCAGGCACCAAAGTAACAGGTTCCACATCGCGCGCGGCGGCATATTCCAACAACACCATGGAGGCATCCCGAAGGCAGCTGTCCCCGATCTCGCGGACATAGTTGTAGGTGTAATGATCAAAGCTGCGCATCCCCCCCATCAGGGAGGGGCCGGCATCGGCCCGGGCCCGGTTATGGGAGGCGCGGATACCGACCTCGTAACGTTCGAAGAGTTCTTCCAACAGGCCGTCGATTTCCGACCGCGCCTGTTCGGAGCCCGACACTAGACAGCCTTGGCGAGACGATCGAAGGCGAGGAGGGTTTCCATCAACGGGCCCATCTGATCCACCGGCACCATGTTGGGACCGTCCGAGGGCGCATTGTCAGGATCTTCGTGGGTCTCCATGAACACTGCCGCGACACCAATCGAGACGGCGGCACGGGCCAGCACGGGCACCATTTCACGCTGTCCACCCGATGTGCCCCCTTGCCCGCCCGGTTGTTGGACGGAATGCGTGGCATCGAAAACCACCGGCTGGCCAATATCTTTCAGGACCGGCAGGGCGCGCATATCGCTGACCAAAGTGTTATAGCCAAAAGAGGCACCCCGTTCAGTGACCAGGACCTTATCGTTGCCGCCGCCGGTCAATTTGGCCACCACATTGGCCATGTCCCAGGGTGCCAGGAACTGCCCCTTTTTGACATTGACCGCACGGCCCGTGGCCGCTGCCGCCAACAACAGATCCGTCTGCCGGCACAAAAAGGCGGGGATTTGGAGGACATCGACCACCGCCGCAGCCTCGGCACATTGGCCTTCCGTATGCACATCCGTCAACACGGGGCATTTGAAGCGGTCCTTGATCTCGGCAAAGACATCCAGGGCAACCGCCATCCCGATACCGCGCGGGCTGTCCAGGGAGGTCCGGTTGGCCTTGTCGAAGGAGGATTTATAGATCAGGGAAAAGCCCAGATCATCGGCCAGCGTGGTTAAACGATCCGCCATTTCCAGGGCATGCTCCCGCCCCTCCATGGCGCAGGGCCCGGCGATCAGGGTCAGCGGCCGGTCATTGCCGACGGTGATATTACCTATTGCAACGTCCGTCATGTCATTACACCAAACGCATCTGATCAACGGCGGCAGCGATGAAGGAGGCGAACAGAGGATGCGGCTCAAACGGTTTTGATTTCAGTTCGGGATGGAACTGCACCCCGATGAACCAGGGATGATCCACCAATTCCACAATCTCGGGCAAGGCACCATCAGGGGAAAGGCCGGAAAAACGCATACCCACTTCCTCCAACTTGGCGCGGTAATTGATATTCACCTCATAACGATGGCGGTGCCGTTCGGAAATCATCAATCCCAATGGCGCATTGGCTGGTGCATCCGTATCAGTATCGGTGCCGTTGGCATAGATCTCGTTGACCCTGGAACCTTCCTGCAATTGGCATTTGTATTCGCCCAGGCGCATGGTGCCGCCCTTGTCATCATTGATGCCGCGGGTTTGCAGGCTGTTACCATCGCTCCATTCCGTCATCAGGCCGACAACGGCATCATTGCAGGGACCGAATTCCGTCGACGAGGCGTTGGGCAATGCGGCCAAATTCCGTGCCGCCTCTATCACCGCCATCTGCATACCGAAACAGATGCCCAAGTAGGGCACATCCTTGGTCCGGGCAAAGGTCGCGGCGGCGATCTTGCCTTCCGCCCCCCGTTCGCCGAAACCACCGGGCACCAGAATGCCGTCGACGCCTTCCAGGCGCTGCACCGCGTCAGGCTGTTCGAAGGTTTCGCTCTCGATCCACTGCATCTCCACGTTGACCTGGTTGGCCATACCGCCGTGGACCAGGGCTTCACTCAAAGATTTATAAGCGTCCTGCAGATCGGTATATTTACCCACGACGGCAATTTTCACGGTACCTTCGGGGTTTTGGATGCGCTTCTGAATGCCCTGCCAACGGCTCAAATCAGCCTGTGGCGGGTTATCGATGCCGAATATTTTCAGCACCTCCGTATCCAGACCTTCGGCGTGATAGGCCAAAGGCACTTCATAGATGGAGCGGCAATCGAGGCCCTGGATCACCGCGCTTTCCCGCACATTACAAAACAGGGCAATCTTGCGCTGTTCATTGGCCGGGATTTCGCGCTCACTCCGACACAACAGAACATCGGGCTGAATACCGATGGAGCGGAGCTCTTTCACCGAATGCTGGGTCGGCTTGGTCTTCAACTCCCCCGCCGCCTTGATAAAAGGCACCAACGTGGCGTGGATATAAGCGGTCTGTCCGCGCGGCAGGTCATTGCCCAACTGACGAATGGCTTCCAGAAACGGCAAGCTTTCAATATCGCCTACTGTGCCGCCAATTTCGCACAATATGAAGTCCGTGCCTTTGGTCTCGTTCAGGACGAATTCCTTGATGGCGTTGGTGACATGGGGGATCACCTGCACCGTACCGCCCAGATAATCGCCACGGCGCTCCTTGGCCAGGATATCCTGATAGATCCGCCCCGTGGTGACGTTATCGCTCTGCCGGGACGGAACGCCTGTGAAACGTTCGTAATGGCCCAGATCCAGGTCAGTCTCGGCACCGTCATCGGTGACGTAGACTTCCCCGTGCTGGGTGGGGCTCATGGTTCCCGGGTCTACATTCAAGTAGGGGTCAAGCTTGCGCAAGCGCACGGAATAGCCGCGCGCTTGTAATAGAGCGCCCAGGGCTGCCGATGCTAATCCCTTACCTAACGAGGAAACCACGCCGCCGGTTATGAAAATGTACCGCGTCATGGAACTATATTTTATCCGAGCCCGTCTTAGGACCAAAGCCTTAGTTTGCTAACGAGGTCATTTTTGCCGCTTTTCCCGGACAAATCTTTGATCCGGGTCAACATTATTTGTCGGTGGGAACGGTTGGTCCCGCAGGCACGAGGGGTTGATTCGTCGAATTAGCGGGATCCGATTGTTCCAGGATCGATTTTCGCTCGCTCGAACCACTGGCCATGATCGTCAGCGTCAACGATGTAGCAAAGAAACAGGCTGCCAACACGGCTGTGGAGCGGGTCAGTAGATTTGCCGCCTCCCGACCCGTGATCAGACCGCCACCGCCGCCGCCGCCTCCGCCGCCACCGCCGCCCATACCCAAGGCACCGCCTTCGCTGCGCTGTAACAGGACGGTAATGACAATGGCAATCGCCAACATCAAATGAACAACCAACAATACTTCTTGCATAATTCGTATCCGATCGACGGTATAGCCGGCACCATCCATGGCTGGGCCAGCCCGTATTACGAAGGGGGGCTTTTACACCATCATTGACGAACTGCCAACCAGTCCGTTGTCAATTTTTGCTCGGATATACACATTGCGGCTTAAAACCCCCGTTTCGCCACCTAAATTGGCTTGATCACTCCGGCATCCAACTATATCGCGCTAAATCAGGCGCGCATTAATGCTTAATTGAGAGTTATTAGTTGAGACTCCTAGAGGTAAAGGTTCGGGGGACACTCTTGGAGAGACTTTCTTGAAAAACGCCAAAATTCAAACCTATGGACGGGTATTTGTAATTGCGCTGGCACTGGTTGGAGGAATCCATGTCACCAGCGCCCTGATTTCCGTTACGAATACGTCGGAAATTAAAGCATCCTGGGAAACCTTCGAACTCGGACGCTCCGAGAAAGCACGCGCCCTCAGCGCCCTTAGAAAAGAATTCGGCTACGGTGGTATGATCCACCATTTCAAGAACTACATCTTGCGCCAGGATCCTGTGAGAATAGGCATCGTCAATGCCAACCTGGGGGGCATCAGCGCCGCGATTTCGCGCTATGCGGCGCTTGATCTGAACGCGCAGGAATCCGTCGCCCTTAATGATGTCCGGGAAACCATCAAGGCATATTCCAAGAACTTACGAATAGCGGAAAAAATATTCCGGCAAGGCAAGACGTCCTTGGAAGTCGATCAAATGGTAAAGATCAATGATGCGCCCGCGCTCGCCGGCCTGGAAATTCTGGAGCAAAATACCGGATCCACTTCCGGCGCTGACGGGATTCTCACGAGCAAGCCGCAAATCCTGGCGATGTTACGAAAATCGCTGGGTTATGGCGGCATGATCCATCAGTTCAAGAACTATATTCTGCGGCAGGATCACCCCAGACTGGCGATTACCAATAACCATATCGCCGCCGCCAACAATGCACTGGTTATGTATACCCAGCTCTCTCTCTCTCCGGCCGAGAAACAATCAATCGCCAAGATTTCAGCCATCGTCGACAATTATGCCAAGGCATTGGTGACGACCACGCAGTTGATCCAGAAAGGCCATTCGCCCAAGGAGATAGACCGTGCGGTTACTATTGACGACGGACCCGCACTGCGGGGTTTCGATATTTTGACCCACGAGATTTCACACCAAAGCGAAGTTGAAGCAAGAAATCTGGAAAATTCACTTGCCGTCATTTCAGCTGTGTCCGTGAGTTCCGCCTGGATCACCGCGGCCACCACCATCATCTTGATCGCCGCCATGATATGGATGTTTCGTTCCCAGATCGTCGGTCCAATTGACGGCATGACAAACACCATGACGAAGCTGGCCCGCGGAAAACTGGACTTGCCCATTCACGGGGTGGCGCAGAGTAACGAGATTGGTGAGATGGCCCGCGCCTTGGAGGTCTTCAAGGCCAACGCCCACGCTCTGCAAAACGCGCATGACGAACAGGAAAAACAGGTTTTTGAGCGGACCAAGGAGTTGCGATATAGCGAGCGTCGCTTCCGCGACTTCGCGGGAACCGCGTCGGACTGGTTCTGGGAGATGGGGCCAGACCTTCAATTCACCTATGGCAGCGACCGGTTTTACGAAATCACCGGCTGGCAAAGGGGCGAGATTTACGGCAATGGCCGGGAATTTCTGATCGATCCAAAACTGGAAGACCTGAAGGCGCGGAAATGGCTGGATCATTTTGCTCAGCTTGAGCGGCGGGAGACGTTTAACAATTTTGAATATGCGGTCCGAACCAAGGAGGGCGGCCCCAAATACCTTTCGCTCAATGGTATGCCGGTATTTGCGGCGGATGGCACCTTCCTCGGCTATCGCGGTACGGGCAGCAACATCACGGAGAAACAGCAGGCCCAGAATGCTCAGCGCGAAAGCGAGGAAAAATACCGCAGCATATTTGACGCCGCTCAGGTCGGAATCCTCCGTACACGGCTTAGCGATGGCGCGGTGATCGACGCCAACGAGCGCCAAGCCCTGATGCTGGGTTACAAAAACCGGGAAGATTTCCTGACAAATTATGATCCTTTGATCCATTGGAGCTCGCCCGAGGCGCGCGACGAATGGATCCGGAATGGTCAGGCACTAGGATATGTGCAAGATCGCACGGTTGAGATGAAGCAGCGGGACGGTTCAATGGTCTGGCTACACACCTCCGCCACCTTTCACCCAGGCATCGACTGTATCGACATCGTTTCAATCGACATAACCGAAACGAAACATCATGAAGCGGCCATCATAGCCGCACGCGAGGAGGCGGATTACGCCAACCGGACCAAATCCGAATTCCTGGCCCATTTCAGCCACGAATTACGCACGCCTCTGAACGCCATCATCGGCTTCTCTGAAATGATGCAGCATGAGATTTATGGCCCCCTGGGTAATGAACGCTATATCGAATACGCTGGCGACATTCATCATAGCGGCGGGCTCCTGCTGGCCCTGATTTCCGACATTCTCGACCTTTCCCGTATCGAGGCTGGCCAGCTCGAACAAAACGAGGAAGTTTTTGACGTGGCCCCGCTCTTGGAAGATTGCGCCCGTCTGCTACGTAATCGAGCAGAAAAGAAAGGCGTCACGATAGACCTGCTTCCGCCAGTAAGTGGCCTGCGTCTCTGCGCCGACGAGCGGCAAATCCGGCAGATTCTGCTGAACCTGCTCTCCAACGCGGTCAAATTCACCCGCCCGGATACCGTCATAACCCAGGAAGTCGAAATCGACGGCAATGGGGACATCCACTTCCACATCCGCGACCGCGGCACCGGCATGACCGCCGCCGACCTAGTCCGTGTGCAGGAGCCCTTTATCCGCCTGGAGGGCGCCAATACCAGTCAAGAGGAAGGCACCGGCCTCGGGCTTGCCATCACCAAACGCATCGCGCAATCACATGCCGGCAGCCTGACATTGAGCAGCGAAGTTGGCGTTGGCACAACGGCGACCGTCAGCTTTCTATCCGAGCGCGTCGTCCTGCCCAAGCCTGCGGCCAACGGATTTTCCTAATCGCCTTGGGCCTTATACCAAGGTGCGGTAATTAAAGACTCATATAGATCGTTTCAGGGGTGCGCCGGGTAGGAATGGAAGCGCAGGCGGTACTGGTACCTTCAAGCTTTCATGACGCCGCCGGCGCGCGCCTGAAACGACCGAATTCGGCGCTTTACGAAGGCTTTCGGCGGTGTCGCGCGCAGCTTATGGTACGCGTACCACGGCGCAACGCGC
>Ga0233429_1002753_pt1 | contig 17762 bp, 14 predicted proteins | sample SI_118_April2016_3_FD_179879 | JGI IMG/M metagenome (GOLD analysis project Ga0233429, IMG submission 179879) | Seawater microbial communities from Saanich Inlet, British Columbia, Canada - SI_118_April2016_135_MG | ecosystem: Environmental > Aquatic > Marine > Inlet | place: Canada: British... | reverse complement strand
TTTTTCTGGAATTAATTGCCATGACTCTTGCTGCCAGTGCTTGTGCCTGAACTATGCGTGCGCTTTTGTTTAATCTCTGCCCTTTAAGGAACGGTGTAATTGCGGGTATGGCGGAAACACTTATCAGAATAATGATTGCTATGACAACAAGCATCTCTACAAGTGTGAATCCGTTCTTTTTCATCATGTGAGGATTATATCAGTTAGGAAAACAGGTTTCAAGGTGTCAAAGATTTAGAATGAGTGAAAGGCAAAGGTCACGGTGAGAAATCGAAATTTTTACTTTAGTCACTTCAAACCTGGCTACGGTTATCGACTCCAGTTATTAATATCGTCAGCATCGTCCCCGCTAGAAGAAGTTGCACCATCTACGCCCAATGAGTATAAGTCGTATGTAGTACTATTATTACTGGGAGTTGCACCATTTGAAGATACATATACGAAGGGGTTCCCCCAATAGTCTACTATATCACTGCCGTTTACTTCGCTGTCATCAAATTCAATATACTGCTTTTTCCTAGGATCAGAAGGTGCTAGAGCGGTTTTGGAATTTGTAATATCTCCGGAAGGATATGACCTGTTGTCAGAATAATATTGTTCTAAAGCTACTTCCAGACGCTCCATGAAAGCCTTTGTCGCCTTTTCCTGGGTCTTCTGACGCATGCCTGGAATAACGGTCAATATAGCTGCAGCAATGACAATAATAATTCCTATCACAACCAGCAGCTCCATTAACGTAAATCCTTTTTCACCAGTTTGTAATGTCATCGCTCGTTGATCCTCCTGAATTATCTGCTTTATCAGGGCCATAAGAATAAATATCGAATGAGGCTGTGTTGTTAATAGTGGGGGCAGGTAGGGTGTTGATACTGTCGAAAAAATAATAGCTACCGAAAGAGTCTTTGTACTCATATACATTGGGTTGCCCATTTATCCCATCAACACTGATATCTGCAATGGTCTCGGTATCACTGAAATCCGCTCCAGACACCTGTGACAACTGTGATCTCTTGAATTCTATATACGGACCGTACGTTGCAGTAAAACTGGATGAAGTGAATATAAATTTACTACCTAGGAAAAATACGAGACATCTTGAACCTGAACTCAGATCATTGTCTCGCGGTATTGCTACGCCACCAAGAGATAATGGTTGGCTATATGCTGCTGTATAGCTCTGAGGAGGAAAGAATCCAAAATCACTTTCAAACTGCTTCAGAGCAATCCCCAGTTGGCTTATCTGTGCTGAAGTTACCCCTTTCTTCGCATTGGTCTGAATTGAAGAGACGATGGGTATGGTAATTCCGGCAAGGAACATCATGATTACAATTACGACTAATAGCTCTATGAGTGTGAAGCCCTCTTTTGATTTCAGATTTACTATTTCAGATTTGCGATTTAATGTTGAATGTTGCATAGATTTCATTTTATAAAGATTAAAGTATTTCTAAATTCTTCAATTATTAACTTTGCAATTCCTGACACTATTCAACCTCCAAGGCTGTTCATAAGCTTTATAAGGGGTAGAAAAAGTGCTATCACAATTGTGCCAACTGATATTCCCAGGAATATAACGATAAATGGTTCCAGCAAGCTTGTCAGTGATTCAACAAGACTATCAATGTCGTTGTCATAATTGTCGGCAATCTTGGTGAGCATTTTATCAAGTTCACCTGTTTGTTCTCCTATTTCAACCATATTTACTACCATGGCCTCACATATCTTTGACTCCTTTAGTGGTCTTGCAATACTTTCTCCCTCACGAATGCTGTCGTGTATTTTGTTTACCGCCTTACTCATTGCCACGTTTCCAGTAACATTCCTCACGTTATTCAGAGCTTCCAGGATAGGCACACCACTTGATATCAGGGTTGCAAGAGTCCTCGCAAATTTGGAGACAACAGATTTATTTATAAGTTTGCCGAATACCGGTATTTTGAATTTCAGTCTATCAATGATTAACCTGCATATATCTATTTTTCCGATTAATTTAAATATAATGAAAACGGCAACAGGGATTCCGAAGATAGAATACCAGTAAACAAATAGAAAGTTGCTTACGCTTATCAAAGCTGCTGTCAGCCACGGAAGGGCTACACCCATTTCCTGAAACATCTTTGCAAATCTGGGTATTATGAACATCATGATAGCTGACAGTATTGCACAAGATGCTAAAATAACGGTTGTTGGGTACATCATAGCGCTAATGATTTTTCGCTTTAGCTTCTGCGTTTTTTCTCTATATGTTGCCAGCCTCTCTAATATTGCATCGAGTGTTCCGCTGATCTCTCCGGCATTGATTATGTTTACATAGAGTTTGTCGAAAACTTTAGGGTGTTTTGACATTGCAATGGATAAGGTGTCACCACCTTTAATATCCGCTATTATATCACCAACAGCACTCTTTAACAGTCCTCTCCTCATTTGTGTTTCAAGAATAGTTAAGCTTTGTACAATAGGTATGTCGGCATTTTGGAGTGTTGATAGTTGTCTTGTGAATGGATTAATCTGTTTAGCACTTACTCCGCCAATAGTGATTGATGATAGCGATTTTTTACGTTTTTTTGTGGTTGTAGATTCTGTTACTATTTTGTCCTTGAACTGCTTAACTGAAGTAGGATAATATCCCTTGCTGCGTATGGCCTCAATCGCCTCATCATATGACACGGTTTCTACCTCGTCTTTTATTGACGTGCCATTACTGTCATAAGCCTGATATTTAAATATTGGCATAGTTGTAGTATTAACCTATTATAGTTACAAAGTGACTAAAGCTTTAAGTGATCTAAAGTAGTGGGAAAATACCCTTTTAATCTTTAGCTTTAGGCACTTATTTAATTTACACTTGTTTCTCTTGCTACTTCTTCCAGGGTAGTTAGCCCGCTGTATACAGCGTTCAGTCCGCTTTCTAATAATGTACTCATACCGTTGCTTCTGGCTATTTCTCTTATTGTTTCAGTAGATGATTGCTTAATAATGTGAGAACACATCTCCTCGTCTACTGACATTATCTCAAGGATTGACATTCTGCCTTTGTAGCCAGTACGGTTACAGCTGCTACAACCTTTTCCAATATAGAACTGTTTGCCCTGTAAATCGTGATCATGTAAATTAAGTTCATGAAGAATGTCATTGTCCGGAGTGTACTCTTCCTTGCAATCAGGACATATTTTTTTTACTAATCTCTGGCTTATTATGGCTACCAGTGCAGCTGTTATTAAGTACGGTTTAAGTCCCATATTAATTAATCTTGTTATTGTTGATGGGGCATCATTTGTATGTAACGTGCTTAATACAAGATGTCCTGTCAGTGATGCCTGCACTGCTATTTCCAGTGTTTCCAGATCTCTGATTTCGCCTATCAGTATTATATCAGGATCTTGCCTTAATATGGACCTTAAGCAATTTGAGAATGTAACGTCAATCTCAGGGTTAATCTGGATCTGCATAATGCCGTCAATGTCATACTCAACAGGATCTTCAGTCGTAATAATTTTCAAGCCGGTTACATTGATATGGTTGAGGCAGGCATATAAAGTTGTTGTCTTGCCTGAGCCTGTAGGTCCTGTAACCAGGATAATTCCGTTAGGCTTTTGCATTAGTTGCTTAACTGTCTTTAAATTATCAGGCATCATTCCCAGTCTGGCCAGGTCTAGCGAGACGGAACTCTTGTCAAGGATTCTCATAACAACGCTTTCTCCATGATTAGTAGGTAACGTTGAAATGCGTATGTCGACAGAGTGTCCTTTTATAGTCAGGAAGATGCGGCCGTCTTGCGGTAATCTCCTTTCTGCTATATCCATGTTTGCCATGACTTTAATTCTTGAGATAATGCCATTTGCAAAAAGCACTGGTACCGGTACTTTTTCACGCAGAACTCCATCGATTCTGTATCGGACTCTGAATTCGTTTTCGAATACTTCAAAATGAATATCGCTTGCCTTGACTACGATAGCTTGTAGCAGTATCAGATTGACAAAACTCTTTACTGGTGATTCACCAGACATCTCCTTGAAATGCTCCATTTCTATGATTTCTCTACTCATGGAGTCATTTGTTGCAGATAAGTCATGCTGGAATTTATCCAGTATCTCTTCGACAGATTCATGTCCGCCCGGATAATATTTGTCTATGGCGGTTGCTACATCTTCTCTATCGACTAAGACGGGCTTCACATTATATTTTAAGAGAAACCGGAGGTCATCCATCTGTTGAATGTCTAGTGGGTCCTGTTGCGCTACGGTAATTGTAGAATCTTTGAAGTCAATCGGGACTATTCTATAAAGCTGAGCAATAGAATGTGGGATTTTATCAAGTACATCCTGATTAAGATCTACATTTTCAATATCGACAACTTCCATTCCAAGATAATCACTCAATGCCTCACTAATACAGTTGCTAGTTGTATATTCCAGATCTACCAATACGTCCCCCAATGCCTTGCCATTAACATCCTGTATTTCAAGAGCTTCCTTTATCTGATCTTCACTTATCAGTTTTTTCTCTAATAAGATCTGTCCGAATAATTTTCTTTTATCTTCTTTTGTTGCCATATTTTTTTACGCTTCTAAATTTATGTATAAGAAATTCAAAGTCGGCGGGTAAGAAACCCGACCTACAAAAAAATATATTTTTACGCGTAGGTCGGGTTTCTTACCCAACATCTCTTATCAGACGGTGTATTAATATTAAAGAAAAGTTTCACATGGAATCTAACGAAGTGATCCTCATCACTTCTTCAAATGTTGTGACATGCGCACGTGCTAATCTAAGACCATCTTCAGCCAATGTAGTCATTCCATTAGAATGTGCAATCTTCCTCAGTTCGTTCGTTGGCATCTTGTTAAATATTGCGTCTCTTAATTCTGTATTCATACTCATGAACTCAAAGATAGGTTTTCTACCACGATAACCTGTTTTGTTACAATAATCACATCCTGTACCATGGCAGAACTCCATATTTTCAACATCAATACTATCTACATTCAGCGACTCTAAAACATCCTTTTCGACTTTGTATGGAACCTTGCATTTTGGACATATTACTCTCACCAGACGTTGTGCCAAAATTGCCTGGATTGATGATGATATAAGAAACGGTTTGATACCCATATCAACGAGTCTTGTTATAGCTGAAGGTGCGTCATTTGTATGAAGGGTACTCATGACCAGGTGTCCGGTTAATGCAGATGTGACAGCTATCTCCGCTGTTTCTACATCGCGAATCTCTCCTATTACAATTATATTTGGATCCTGTCTAAGTACGGCACGGAGTATACTTGGAAATGTCAATCCAATCCTCTCGTTTACCTGACATTGATTAATTCCTGATAGATTATATTCTATCGGGTCTTCTACGGTTATGATTTTTTTTTCTGAGCGATCTACTTCATTCAAGGATGCATAAAGAGTTGTAGACTTACCACTGCCGGTAGGGCCGGTAACCAGAAATATGCCATTCGGTTTTTTTAATATGCTCTTAAAGTTATTATAATCATGCTCCGAAAAACCCATATTTTTCAATTGTATAAGAACTGTAGATTTTTCCAATATTCGCATTACAATACTTTCTCCGCAGGTAGTTGGTATTGTACTAACCCTGATATCTATAGGTGTTTCACCGACTTCTGAGCTTATGCGTCCGTCCTGTGGTTTTCTTTTTTCTGTAATATCAATATTGGAGAGTATCTTTATTCTGGAAATCAGCGCATCATGTATGCGTCTTGTAATTGAATGTACTTCCTGGCATACGCCGTCAATTCTGTACCTTATGCGGGTTTTATTTGGAAGTGGTTCAATGTGAATATCACTGGCTCTTGTTTTAACAGCTTCGTCAATTATAAATGTAACAAGCTTGACAATTGGTGCTTCAGCCTCTTCCTCAACACCATATGTGTCGTCCAAAGATTTATCAGCACCGGCAAGTATTGATTTGAAGCCATCCAGATATCCATCAAAAGAGACTGCTCTCTCTTTGTCATAATATTTTTTTATTGCGTGTTCAATGTTGTTCTTCGTTGCTAACACACATTCAACATTAATATTCAATGTGAAGCGCAGGTCTTCTAGCGTACTGATATCGAGCGGGTCACTTATGGCAATGATGAGTAATTCGTCTTTTTTTGTTACGGGTATAATATTGTGTTTTTTTGCGATATTTTTTGGGACGGAGTTTATCACGTCTTCTGGGATGGGAACTGCCATAGGATTGACGACTTGAAAATCAAATTGTTCTGCCAGGCTGCTTATTATGTCTTCATGGTCAGCGTAGCCCATCTCCGTCAATGCTTCCCCCAGCCTGATTGATTGCCTCTTCTGGTGTTCCAGGGCTTTGTCCAGCTGGTCTTCAGAGATAATCCCCTTCTCTTTCAGCATTTGTCCCAGAGATGTATATGAAGTCTTCATTTGATTTACATGGAAGAATTAATGATCTTGAAACAATGATATTTGCCAGATACTTCGTTTAATGGTTATCTTTACTTATTCATAGGAATCTAAAAGTTAACTGACATTTAGTGTTACTGTCACGTCGCATATTATTATTTTTTCTTACTCCTTTTACTCTTTTTCTTTTTTTCATTCCTTGTAGGACGTCTCCTTTTTTTGCGTCCTGCCTCAATATCTGCAATAGAAAATGATAGTATTGCTGGTGTGACATATGCTGTTGAGATGAGAAGCTTTTTTAAAAAGCTCCTCCGCTTTTTGTCAAACCCCTTTAATAATTCATCTTGATCTGTCGAATTAGATTGGGCATTTATGTCAGAGTTATAAAGGGCTTCTTCTGGTTTTTTCATCTTTTCTCTCCTGGTTAATGTTTACAAATTTATAGTTTGCTGGCGAGATGGCGAATATGGCTTTAGTTTTTGAAAGAAGTAGTTTGTGGCGGGTGTGCAATCTTGGCAATAACGTGTCTAGCTATACGTTTGTTTCCCAATTCTCTTTTAATTCGTGAAATTGCCTCAATTCCTCTTCCAAATCCGCCTTGCTGATGGCTCCGTATAGAACCAGTATCTCTCCAAGCAGATTACGTTTTTCTTTTTGCAATATGAGAAGCGTTTCAATATTTTCCTTGTTTATAAATCCCAATTCAATAGCGATCTCTCCAAAAAGGCCACCTCTCTCTCTCTGGTTATCAAGGATCGTACTCAATTGCTTATTGCTCAGGAAATTCTCTCGTACCGCAAGTACACCAAGCGTTATGTGTTTCTCTTCTTGAAACTTTAGAGCGTCCTCCAGTTCGCTCTCATCAATCATGTTTTTCTTGATTAGATACTCACCGAATCTCAATTACGTCTCCTTGTTATTATACAATATATTTTTATTTCTAACACCACAACCAATCCTGACTTTAATCTATCTCATGAAAATGTAATATTCAAGTAAAATAGCTTAATTCTCGTTGTTATTATTATTGCCACTATTTCTACTGCTTTACGGACATGCACCTACTGAATCTCCATGTCCCAGGTGTCCTGATAAGGAAGAAGGATTTATTACCATAGTTTTTTTCGTTGTAAGCGGATTGTGGCAGATGGTTATGTCACCAGGGTCAGCAGAGCTTCCATCGTCATCAGTTCCTGATTGAGCCTTGCCATGGTGAGCCTGATTTTGGGATGGATGATCGTGCATATGTCTCTCTCCATTTCCATGAGTATGGTAGTGTGAATGCGGTTCCACGTTTCCTGTAGTTTTAGATGCGCCGCCAGTTTTTAATGTAGAGACATTGCCGGTTTCACGATCTGTTACCACTACAATTCCGGTAGTAAGTGATACAACAGTCTGGTAGCCGATTTCAGAACCATTACTATTGGTAGCCACGGTAAAGTGTGTACCCCTAACCCCTACGATTGCACTTGGCGTAACAACCTCGAATTTTGAACCCGTCGTAACCTGAACATCTATAGTCCCATTGTCCTGTACCCTTACGATGCTGTACAGGGTGCCATCAGCAAGTCGGACAGATTGTACCAGAAAGCAGCCATAGCTGCCTCCGGAATTGTTTTTTATCTCTACTGTGCTTCCGTCGTCGAACGTCATCTTCTCACCTTGGCTGCTGATTGTCCTCTGAGCAGTGGTCCCATCCGGCGGTAGCTCCTGTCCGCTAACCGTTACCGAACCAATACTCATAATTTCTGTAGAGCCTGTGGAAAAAGCGGTTGTTGAGTTTTTTGCGCCTCTGTGTCGAGGGCATCCGAGAGCAAGTTCATTACTATCATATGAGCCCTTTCGTGCCACGTAGTATGGATCATAACTTGCAAAGCTGCCGGTACTGGTAGTATCATTATCTTCCGGGCAGATGAATGTTGATTTATCACGTATATAGCTAGCAAGTTCTGTAGAAAGAGGGTATATATCATCACCATTGTCAGGATAGCCATCCTCTGGAAAGGTCATGTAGTCGTTATAATACATTTGTAGTCCCTGTGATATACTCCTCAAGTTACTTATGCACGTTGTCTGGTTATTTGCCCCTTTTATCTTGCTAACGGCTACCGTTGATATGCCAGCTATTATGCCGATTATACCAATCGTGACAAGAAGTTCAATTAGTGTGAATCCTCTGTTTTTGTTATTGTAACTCAGTTTCCACATGGCAGATTCTCAAATATTACGATGATCCTTTTGATGAGCTTTTGTTACTATTTGCATATTTATATTAATCATTTTATGTTGTTGTACCGGACTTAGCAATACTAATGTAGTGTTTAATTATCAGATATATTTGCTTTCCGTTTAGGTGTCTGTCATTTTTTCATTGTTTTTCATGAATTCAACAAATGCAGTAGCCAGTTTCGGGTCGAACTGAGTTCCCGCTCCCTTTTCAATCTCTTTAAAGGCTACTTCATTTGGGAGGCCTTTTCTATAAACCCTGCTGCTCGTCATTGCATCGTACGTATCGGCAATTGATATGATCCTGGCAACAAGATGTATTTCGTCACCTTTTAAACCGTCCGGATATCCCTTGCCGTCATAACGCTCATGGTGACTGCGTACTCCAGGCATCAAGGCACGCAGGCGCGACATTGGCTCTAGGATTTTGCTGCCTTTGACAACGTGTGATTTGATGATCAGGAATTCTTCATCAGTTAATTTGTCAGGTTTGTTTAATACACTTTCTCCTATTCCTATTTTGCCTATGTCGTGAATGGTAGCAGAGAGTTCAAGGAATTCCAGTTCACCTTCTGAGAGTCCTAACACCTTTCCTATTCCAACGCTGAACTCTGCCACTCTACGGGAGTGTCCGTGTGTATATGCATCTCTCGCATCGAGTGCTGCAGCAATCGATTTAATATAATCCAGGAAAATGTTGTGGATATCTGAATATAGTCTATGGTTCTCTATGGCTATTCCTACCTGGTGAGAAAATGATGAAACCATTCTCAGCTCTTCAGCCGTAAACTCTGCAAAGGGAGAGATTTTTGAGGTTTGTTTGTTATAGAGATAAAGTATTCCAATTGTTTGTTTTTTTACAATTAGAGGTACTGCCAGAAAGGAGCGCAGACTGTTATTATTATTTACATGATGTGATAATTCGGGATGTTTTGATACATTCTCAACCCAGACTGGCTTTGCTTCAGACTGTATCCATTTGTTTACAGAACCGGATATTTTCTGTGAATCTTCCTTAATCTCTTCAAGTCCTGTGAAGGCCGTATGTATGTAACTGCTTGTATCATCCTCCAGGGAATACAGGGCAGTCGCTTCGCAGTGGGTTATTCTCATTATCGGTTCCAGCAACTCCTCCGGTGGTCTTGAAGGGATTGCGAGCGCAGATGTTATTTCAATGTCTTCCTTAAATGATTTTAGAGAATATTGATCTGATTCGGATTTGGAAGTTGTAATCTCACCTACCTCAAGAAGCAGGTCTAACTGTAGATCTCTCATGGCCGACTCTCCACTGACAGAACTCAGGTTCACTGCCAGGCAGGTCCCCACAAGCATGAGAAACAAGGTAGCGAATGGAATCATGTCTATCATTATATTTAATTTTTGAAATAGTATCAGTCCTGTAAATACAATAATTATCGAAAACACGAAAAAGACAAGAAAGCCACCGGCAAGCAACAAATACGTACTACCCCTAACATGTATTCTGAAGATTAACATACTAAAGATTATGGACAGTGCCGTTACAATTGAGATTGTATAAAAAGGTCCGGGGATAGAGATAAGTTTGTTTGTCAAGAAATTGTAAAGAAGATTTGCCTGAATGAGTATGCCAAATTTACGACCGAAAGGCGTAACATGGACATCTTGCTCAGATCCCGGAGTAGCCACTCCTATAAAAACAATTTTGTCTTTGAATTGATCTGCAGGTATTCTGTTTTCATTCTGTGGAGATACATCATAAAAAGAGTATAAGGTTATGGGCTTTTCCTGACCAAGCTTTTCAATCCACTTAATATTTGTTCCTTGATAGATATTTACCTGTTTTTCAAAATCAATATAATTGATGGGTATACAACTCCTTGAGTTAAGGGGTATATGCAAGTTTCCAACTTTAAATGATTTTCCAGGGTTTAATTCCATTTTCTGATCAATACCCATATGCTCCAGGAAAACAGCAAGAGAAAGAGGCACAAACCTTTCATTGCTATCAGTACCAGCTATCTGAACGGGTGTACTCCGCGCTACACCGTCACTGTCATAGAAAACGTTTAGATGACCTATCCCTTTTGCAGAATCTGAGATTATGTCAATGTTTTTGCTTAATCTTCCTTTATAAATTCCATCTGCCTGTCTTGACCTCATAAGATTGGCGGTAGGGCTCCAGACAGGAAATATAATAGTTCCGGCATCACTGGCGGCTTCTGATAATGCCACATCGTTTTTGATGTTTTCTACATCAGGCAGGTCAAAGAACATATCAAAGGCGATAGTACCGGCACCACCTTCTTTGAGATAGTGAAGTAGTTCTGCATAACGGTTTCTCGGCCAGGGCCACCTGCCCAGACGTTCCATGTCTTTGTCAGATATGCCTATTATGGCGATCTTTGGAATATCAGGAGCGCTTTTGTGAGTGTTGTGTGTGATGCGCCAGTCGTATAAAAGTTTTTCGAGACGGTTGAAAATTCCTGTGAAATATAGTAGGGATATGATTGCTGCAATTGACAGCCCCCAGAAAAGGCCGTAATAGTTTTGGTTGGTTGAGTGCTTAATATTATGCCCCCAGGGATTGCGCTTAAGAAGAGACGCCGATCACCAAATCAATAAAAATTTAAGATTTTACATTGCTTGATAGTCTTCTATTTCTATTCCGTACTCCTGCATCTTTCTATAGACTGTTGATCTGCCTATATCTAATTTTTCAGATGCTGCAGATATATTACCATTTGTTGCATTCAGTGCTCTTCTGATAAAGATCTCTTCAACTTCACTTAAGGGTAGCACATCTCCTCTTCGCAGTGCCGCTTCCAATTTAGAAAGCCCATCTTCAAGGGACTCAATCATTCTCAAGCCATTTGCATCCAGATCAGGGAAATCAAAATGTTCCGGGAGAAGCGTATCATTGTTTGTTATCAGGATCGCTCTTCTGATACTATTCTGAAGTTGCCTGATATTGCCCGGCCAACGGTAATTTATCAGCTTGTCCATAGTAGAAGAGTCTAATTTGTTTATTCTTTTGCCTGACAGCGCCCCAAATCTATTAACAAAGACATTAACCAGTTCTGGAATATCGGCCTTTCTGTCACGCAACGGGGGGATGTGAATTCTAAAAACGTTAAGACGGTAGTACAGGTCTTCTCTAAAGTTTTTAGAATTTACCTCATCTAATAATTCCTTATTACTTGCAGAAATAATACGTACACTGGTCTTGATAGATTTCTGTCCACCTACTCTCTCAAATACCTGCTCTTCAATTACACGTAGAATTTTTGCCTGCATGGCAAGAGGCATCTCCGTTATTTCATCCAGAAACAGTGTGCCATTGTTTGCGCGTTCAAGCTTGCCGATTTGTTGCTGGATCGCTCCGGTGAAAGAACCTTTTTCGTGTCCCATTAATTCGCTTTCCAGTAAATTTTCAGGAATTGCTGCGCAGTTTATAGTGCATAAGGGCTCCTTGCTTCTTGGCCCTCTATAGTGGATAGCTTTTGTAACCAGCTCCTTTCCCGTACCGGTTTCACCTTGTATAACGACAGGTACATCACTGTCCAGGACGGTTTGTATTTTTGAGAGAACATCTTTGATCTCATTGCTGCTACCAATAATTCTCCACAGTTCCGGTTCTTCTCTAAGCTTAAGTGTATTTTTAAAATCTGAGTGTTTTGTCTCTTTCATATGTACCTTTCATGTCCGACCTTGCCATTCGTAGTGTTTACGAAAATAATACTACATGGCTGATCCATGCCGATTCGTATATTGCTGCTTTTGCCTAGTATTTTCAACTAATAATTTTATACGGTGACATTAGGTTGTCAATAAAAATATATTCCTTAAGTCTTTTTAATATTGGTTCTTATAGATAAAGATTCTTTCCTTTAACTCAAAATATGCTTTCACGTGAATATGCTCTCATTTACGTATAGTGAATGAAGCGGGATTCTTGATTTATTTGAGAATCCAATAATTTCAATAACCGGGTGGTATTAAAAACGAGGAACAAGCTTGGTAAGGCTCTGTCAGGGTTATTGGCAGGGTGGTGAGATATGAGGCAGGTAAGTGATAAGGGTTTAAAGACATCTTGTTGACATGATTGTCTTCAAGTGTATAATTCCAAGACGTTTATGTTGATTTGTGCAAAACGACTTTCCAATTGCTATGGACAAAACAAACGAAAGTGAAAAGATTGAATTTGACCTGATCTTGCAGGCAATCTACCAGAAGTACGGTTACGATTTCAGGGATTATGCAAAGGCCTCCATAAGACGCCGTTTACGCTATCGACTCACCCAGTCAAATCTCAAAACAATATCTGAAATGCAGCACAAATTACTTAACGATAAGGAATTCTTTGATTCGTTGCTTTTAGACCTTACTATCAACGTTACTGAGATGTTCCGGGATCCATCTTTTTTCAAAACTATCAGGGAGGTTGTAATACCTGAATTCAAAAAACAGCCTTTCATCAAGGTGTGGCATGCTGGATGTTCCAGTGGCGAGGAGATTTACTCTACGGCAATTCTGCTGAAGGAGAATGGAATGTACGAATCTTCCCTGATTTATGCTACAGATACCAATGAGGTTGTTCTCGATAAAGCCAAATCAGGGATCTTTCCAATTGAAAAAATGAAAGATTTCACTGTCAACTACAGAAAGGCTGGCGGTCTTGCATCTTTTGCTGATTATTATACTGCCAAATATGATAGTGCAATCATGGACAACTCCTTAAAAAAAAACATTGTCTTCTCCAACCACAATCTAGTGACAGATGGCGTCTTTGGAGAAATGGATATGATAATGTGTAGAAACGTACTCATCTATTTTAATAGAGAGTTACAAGACCGTGTATTCAGACTTTTCATGGATAGTCTTCGTCCTGGCGGATTCCTTTGTCTGGGCTCTAAAGAAACCATAAGATTTTCATCATACTCGGATAATTTTGAAAATGTAGCTGAGAAAGAAAAAATATACAGAAGAGTCGGAGTGCCTTTAAAAAACCTGAAAATATAGCCCGGTTAAAAGGTTATGAATAATACAGAGATAACACAAAAATCAGACAATAATTACATAACAAAAAACCACAAATATAAGGTAATTATTATAGGTGCTTCTACCGGAGGTTTAAAGGCCATACAACCAATTCTTTCAGCTTTGCCGGCAGAATTTGCCCTATCAGTTATTGTCGTAATGCACAGGCATAAAGATACAGATAGTTATTTAGAACGATCATTGGATGATAGTTCTAAAATGCATGTTAAGCAGGCTGATGAGAAAGAAGAGATTAAGGCAGGAGTGGTTTATGTGGCACCACCAAATTACCACTTGTTGATAGAAGATGACGGTACGTTTTCCATGTCGGTAGAGGGGGCGGTAAATTACGCACGGCCATCTATTGATGTGGTCTTCGAGTCAGCAGCAGAAGTTTATGGTGAGGGACTTGTCGGGGTTATTTTGACTGGCGCGAATAAAGATGGCAGCCTGGGGTTAAAGAAAATAAAGGAAGCGGGTGGCCTTGCAATTGTCCAGACACCTGAAACCTCTGAAGCTGCGGATATGCCCAGGGCGGCTATGGCAGTTGCTAGACCTGATTATGTGTTGCCCATAGAAAAGATAGGGCCGCTACTGAGAAAGCTTGAAAGCGAAGGGTAAGGGTTGTATAATACTCAGGTTTAATGCCACAATATAAAAAGCTACAGACAATTATTTGTGAAATAAAATAAAAGTGAACGATCGCATGAATATTCTTATTGTAGATGACAAGCCGGCAAATCTTCTGGCCCTACGGAAAATTTTGACCAAGCCTGGATTAAATATTATAGAGGCTTCAAGTGGTAATGAAGCTTTGGCATTGCTCCTGGAACATGATTTTGCGCTTATTCTCCTTGATGTTCAGATGCCGGATATGGATGGATTTGAGGTTGCAGAGATAATGCGCGGAAATGAGGAAACAAAGAATATTCCCATTATTTTTGTGACCGCAATCAGCAAAGAGCAAAAATACATTTTTGAAGGATACGATAAAGGTGCCGTGGATTATCTGTTTAAGCCATTGGATCCTGATATCTTACAGAGTAAAGTTAATGTGTTTCTTGAATTGCACGGACAGAAGGATGCCCTTAAGAAAACTAATACTGATCTAAAGAAAGCAAACGAAAGGATTCTGGAACAACAGGAAGCGCTTATTGAAGAAGAGCGCCTCAAGGTACTGCTTCAGATGGCAGGAGCAAAGGCCCAGGAATTGAATCAACCACTATCATCTCTGTTGGAAGATATTGAGTTGATGGGAAGAGTTGATGACAATCCAGAGAAAACTGTTGAATGTATAAAACGAATGAAGGTGTCTGGAAAGAAGGTTTCCGATATAGCAAAAAAGATTAACACCATGCATTATTCAGATCCTATACCGCTGGATTATGATGGAACAGCGGTAGTTAGCTTTGATAGAGAAATAAGTATACTTGTAGTAGATGATTCAGAGGATGTTTTTGAAGGGTTTAAAGCCTTTCTAAAAGACCAGGATCTTATCACTTTCTCCTGGGCTGGAAATTTTAACGATTCATTTGCAATGTTAGAGCAGGAACGGTTTGATCTGGTTTTCCTGGACCACATTCTTAATGAGGGAACAAGTATTGACTATCTCAGAGCTGTTGAGACAGAAGGTATAGAAACTCCCATAATTGTTGTTACAGGACATGGTGACGAGATGCTTGCATCAAAGGTGATACAGATGGGTGCCTATGATTATTTGCCGAAGAGTAGGATCAACTCAGAGTCTCTTGCCAGGGTTATAAATAATACACTGGAAAGGTATCGTCTAAGAAATGATGTGAAGAGGGCTCAGTCAAAGATGGCAGAAATGTCTACGGTAGACGAATTAACGAAATTACACAATCGTCGCTATTTCATTGATGCGTTGGAAGGAGAGTTTGAAAGAGCAAACCGATATGATACGGAGATGGCACTTGTTATATTGGACCTGGATAACTTCAAAAAAATAAATGACACATACGGTCACCCCACCGGTGACAAGGTATTGTCATGTATAGGGAGGATACTTAAGCAGCTTGTCAGGAGGAGCGACCTTGCATGTCGTTACGGTGGAGAAGAGTTTGCCGTGGTTCTGCCTAATGTGAGCAAGGAAAGTATTTATACGGCGTACGAACGATTCAGGGAGACGGTATCAAAACAATCGTTTGAACATGAATCAAAACAGTTTCACGTAACAGTCAGTATTGGTATTGCATTTAGTAATGATGCAGAGTCCTCAGATGATTTGCTGTCACATGCTGACAAGGCTCTTTACCAGGCGAAAGAATCAGGCAGGAATAGGATAGTAGATTATAAAGCCGACAATAAGTCAGGTGACTAAGAGAGTTACATCACTTGCTTTTTATTTCAACAAACACTTAATAATAGATAATAACAATGGCATTAAAAATTTATAACACATTAACAAGACAGAGAGAAACATTTGTTCCAATTAAAGAAGGACGGGTTGGCATCTATGTGTGTGGGCCGACAGTTTACGATCATCCTCACATTGGGCATGCCAAAAGCTATGTCAGCTTTGATATTGTCGTACGCTATCTAAGGCATCTTGGATATAAAGTGAGATACGTGCAAAATATTACAGATGTTGGGCACTTGACAGATAACGCGGATGCCGGGGAAGATAAGATTGAAAAAAGGGCTAAGCTGGAGCAAGTTGAACCGATGGAGTTAGTTGAAATGTATATGCGAAGCTATTATGAAGATATGGATGCATTAAATAACATTCGGGCTGATATTTCACCTCGTGCAACCGGTCATATTCCTGAGCAGATAGATCTTGTAAGTACACTGATAGACAAGGGATTTGCTTATGAGTCAAACCAGTCTGTCTATTTTAATGTGGCCAAGCTGGAAGACTACGGTAAACTTTCAGGGCGAAAACTGGATGAGCAGGAGTCAGGGGTGCGTATCGAGGTAAATCCTGAGAAGAAACATCCGGCAGATTTTGCACTTTGGAAGAAGGCCGGTTCAGATCATATTATGAAATGGAACAGTCCCTGGGGAGTCGGGTTTCCAGGATGGCATCTTGAGTGTTCGGTCATGTCTATGAAATATCTGGGTGAGACGTTTGATATACATGGTGGAGGGATTGAAAATGTATTTCCCCATCACGAGTGTGAAATTGCGCAAAGTGAGACTGCTAATGGATGTTCTTTTGCACGTTATTGGATGCATAACAATATGGTAACAGTTGAAGGACAGAAGATGGGGAAGTCTCTGGGTAATTTTGTTACGCTCAAGGATGCATTTAAAAAATTCTCACCTTTAACAATACGCTTCTTTGTTCTCAACACACATTACAGCAGCCCAATCAACTATAGTGATGAGGCTTTGGAAGCCGCTGATACTGGTCTGGAGAGATTGCTCAATACAATACGTAGTTTAAGAGAACGAATGGAATCATCCAGCGGGACTGAAGGGCAGGAAATATGGAAGACGAAATTAGAAGGTTACAAAAATACCTTTGAAGAGGCAATGAATGAGGATTTCAATACGGCCGAAGCGTTGGCAGTTCTCTTCAATTTAAGCAAGGAAGTTAATGGCCTCCTTAGCATGGACGAGGATGCTAGCGAGGGCGTATTATCAGAAATCGACTCATTCTACAGGACTTATGGTGGTGACGTTCTGGGGATCATTACCGAAAAAACAGTTTCGCACGATTCAGATGGAGCCGATGTGTATAAGATGGAGGATGATCTAATAAAAACATTGATTGATACAAGGAATGATTTACGGGATTCCAAACAATGGGAACTGGCAGATAAAGTAAGAGACAGGTTAAGTGAGCTGGGGATTACCATCGAAGATAAAAAGGACAAGGTCGCATGGAGAAAGAAGAAATAATAGTATGAGAAAATTTTTTAATAGAAAATTAATATTTACGGTTATTGCTTGTCTGGTTGTCTTGGCATCGGGTCGCTTTGTATCCGAATCATTCGCGCGGGAAATCTTTAATAATGTTTCTGTGTCCGAAGCGAAATATATGATGAGTGAACAGAATAACAGCAAGGTGGATTTTATCCTTGATGTAAGAACAGGAGAGGAATATGCGAGATCTCATATCAAGGATGCCGTCCTTATTCCTATTATGATTCTGACAGAAAAAATGC
>Ga0233429_1002752_pt1 | contig 17766 bp, 17 predicted proteins | sample SI_118_April2016_3_FD_179879 | JGI IMG/M metagenome (GOLD analysis project Ga0233429, IMG submission 179879) | Seawater microbial communities from Saanich Inlet, British Columbia, Canada - SI_118_April2016_135_MG | ecosystem: Environmental > Aquatic > Marine > Inlet | place: Canada: British... | reverse complement strand
GCTCGAACCAGTAGACATGTCCGTCACTGCCCGCCTGTGGTCCCAGGGGCCAGTCGGCAGTCACGATGTCCGTCGTGCCATTGCCCGTCAGGTCTGCTGAATCCATGCCGACGGCGATGCCACTTTCCGTGGATAGGTGGGTGCGTACCCATTTCGTGCCATTCCAGTGATACCAGTTGAGCGTATGCGTCGCTCCGTCCCACGTCTGCTCGCCGCAGATGTAGTCGGGCAACCGGTCGGACACCGGGTTCAGCAGATTGCAGAGCAGGCCCCCCGTGTAGATGTGGTTTGCCGGCGCGGTGTCGATGATCGAATACGAAATGTTGTCTGACATGGGTGTCCCTTTCCTACCGCTCAGGGTGTCCTGAGAAACAGAGCTGTTTCCTCCAAACTGACCAATGCCGCTGCCGCTTCCGAATCGAGATCGTCGGCGAGCAGATCACTGCGTTCGTAGGGATCCAGTGCCAGGTTGAAGAGCTGCCGGCTGCCGCCGCCGAAATCAATCAACTTGTACGTAGAGTCGCGAATCGCGAAGGCTGGGGCATCGCCGCCGATCTGAGCATACACATGCGTTCGTGCAGGGGCGGAGGCATCGCCGAGCAAACCGACGAAGCTCTGACTGTCATGCGAATCCTGACCTTCTGTGCCTGCCAGTTCAGCAATCGTGGCAAACAGGTCGACGGAAGAAACCAGTGCGGCCTCTCGTTGCCCGGCACGATCCACGCCGGCGCCTGACACCACCAGCGGCACCTGCAAGCCGCCCTGATAGACGGTGCCTTTTACCCGTCTTGGTCTGTAGGGCAACTGTGCGACCGCTGTGGGAGGGCCATTGTCGCCGATGAAAATCACGATCGTGTTCTGTCGATCCACGGCATCAAGGATGCGGCCCATTTCGGTGTCCATCGCTTCCAGCATGGCAAGGTAGTAGGACAGTGGATCCGCATCGATAGCGGCCGGATCGTCGCTGAGGCCCTGGCTGTAGTGCAACGAGTCAGGAGGGAGGTGGAACGGCGCATGTGGCGCCGTGTACGCCAGCCAGAGGAACCAGGGAGACGCCTGATCTTCCAGCCAGCTGAGGGCGAGGTCGGTGAACAGGGTCGTCGCGTACTGATTGACGGTGGAACCAACGCCATTCTGCGTCAGGCGAACGGTGTGGTAACTCTGGTGCGAACCGGTGAGTAATCCCGCATAGTGGTCGATGCCCAGGCGGGCGGGACTGTCGGCGTCACCGTTGCTGCTACCAGACAGATGCCATTTGCCGATGAGCGCTGAGTTGTAGCTGGCCCGAGCTGCGAGCAGTGCATGCAGCGAGGTTTCCCCCATTGGAATGGCATTTTCCGGCGGCACAGCTGAGAGCACACCTGTGCGAAAACCATGACGTCCCGTCAGAATGGAGGAGCGCGTCGGTGAGCAAACTGGATAGGCCCAAGCATTGTCGAAGGTCAGCCCCTCGGACTGCAGTGATTGCAGCACGGGCATGTGGGGTTTGATACCGTCGCCATAGCCCGGGGCTGCATCCAGGCCCAGATCATCGGCAATGATGAGCAGGATATTTGGACGACTGGAGGTCGCAGGGGGGATGACAACATCGGCCAGTTGCCCTACTGGTGAGTCGCTACCGCATGCCCACAATGACGCGAGCAGCAAAAGGAAAGCGGCGTTACGTGAGGATACGGAGTCACTCAAAATTGGTTCGCATTGTCAGCTATGCGCTCTATTTCGCCCAGACCGGATTGTCCACACCGTGCAGTGGGATCGCAGCGGCACCGGTCGGCCGGGTGCCGCTGGGGCGTTCGGGGGGCGTCTCATATGACCGGTACGTGACATCCAGATGCGGCGTCTCAATCCGTGTGTGACCACGATGACGTGAGTCGAGCAGCGCCTCAAGGGCACCTCCCGTCAGCAGCGTACGTTCGGGTGGATAGGGTTCGGATCCATCCAGCATGAGTCGCTCGATGTTCAGGCATTGATACGTGAAGTGCGGATATGGATCACCGCCCATCACGTAGTATGTTGCCCTTATCTGGTCGCCACAGCGGCCCGCGAAGGACCAGCCCTGCTGGCTACCCTTGTAGCCATTGGCGAGCAACGCTGCCGCCTTGAGCCCATCGCGATACTCGAGCAGAAACAACGCCGCGTCCTCAATGCACTCCGTCTCCATACGCTGTGCTTTGCCCACCTCCATCACCTCCGCTGCGGCAGTCGCCAAGTCCCACGACCAGTCGCCCCGCTCGCGCGCCTTCCACACGTCCGCACCTTCCAGACACTGGACGGCGACGATCCCGGTCTCCCCGCCAGCACGGCGTTCCACCATACATTGCAGGGCTTCCAGCGTGTGGAACCCGTAGGCGTCCAGACCGCCGTAGCCGAGGGCGAAGGCTTCCGACATGGTTGTGTCCAGATCCAGCTCGAGAGGTGGATCACGATGACACGTGGAGACCGATGAACCCACCATCAACGGTACCTCCAGAGCTCGCGCTCGATCGTACATCCACTTCGCCTGATCCCAGCTCCAGGACATGTGTTTGTCGCTGAACACAGGCACCGATCGACCTGCCGTGGCGAAAACTCCGGCGACCTGTTCGAAGAAGTAGCGACGTGGATACAGATGTTGCTCCTTCTCGTTCCACGCATAGTCACCATGCTCGGCGATGATGATCACACCATCCACTGCCAGTTCCTGACCGCCCAGGGTCAGCGCCTGCACGATGCTTGGATACATCGGGACATCGCAACTTGCCGCCATGTCGATGCCCATGTCCTTCTCGTGCACCTGATCGAGATACATGGATACGATTTCAAGACGTGGTGTGCGCATGCCATCATCGGCAGGGATCCCCTTCAGCAGCTTCGTGAGGATGACGTCTGCGTGAGAATGGGGGTAGTAGGCTGTTACTATGGCGGCGACGCGGGGACGACTCACGGGCTTGGCTCCAAGTCGGGTGTGTGGAGACAACGAAAGGTTCCTGTCCAGCGGGGCCCAACTTCGGACAGGGAATGACCGAGGGCAACTGGTCTGGCAAGCAAGACATGAGACGCAAGGCTCGCATCCACCTGAGGTCGCAGTGGCGTGGCGCCAGTGAACTCTGCTAGTTCAAACTGAGGACCGAAGGGGAAGGTAGAGGATGATGGGCGGAAAGCGATTGCTATGTGCCGCACTGGCGGCACTGGTCCTGGTTGCCTGCGAGGATCCATACGATGCAGGTATGCAGGCCTTCGAAGAGAGAGACTGGCCGACGGCGATCTCTCGATTCGAACGGGTCGATCCATTTCACCTCTACTATCGCGACGCCCAGGATCGGATCCGGCAGAGCGTATACAATGCAGGCGTCGACGCCTTCGAGGCTGGACAATGGAGGATCTCGATCAGTTATCTAAGACGGGTCGATGAGGACGATGCCAACTACACCGGAGCCCGCGATTTGGTCGGAGCCGCCTTCTATGAGATGGCGGTGGTGTCCTTCGATCGTGGTGAATTTACGGAAGCGCTGCGGCTGAGTAACATCGTGCGAACGTCCTGCTCCCGATACGACCAGGCGCGCACACTTGCTGACAGGGCCCGACGTCTCGCGTCGGCTGAGGAAGCAGTGTCGAGTCAATAGGGGGCTGCGTCGATTCCGAAGCATGCGTCTGCAGTGGTAGACGTTATCTATCGAGTGCTGCCAACGCGCCCAGGCGGGTTGGTCGTGCGTGACGGTGGGGCTATTCTTCGCATCCTATCGTGGTTTTCATCACACGCAACCACCGAAGGTTGACTCCGTCCACATGCCCCTGTTCCGTCTTCGCCCACGCTTTCGATTCATCGCAAACTTCGCCATGGAGGACGTCACGGAGCGTCTACGCGCCGCCATGGAGGCGCCAGATGCACCTGTTGCCGGCAAGGTGCTGAGAGACTTCGCGGTGTTGCGCGTGTTGCCGGAAGCGCAACACTTCTGGTCTCCTGAACTGACGCTGCAACTGCATCCGCAAGAAGACGGTGGCACGCTGGTCCGGGGACTTTTCGGTCCCCGACCATCCGTGTGGACCGGTTTTGCCTGCTTTCACATCTTCGCCATCTTCATCAGCCTCATTGCGCTGCTTTTTGGTCTGTCACAGTGGTCGCTGGGGATCAAGCCCTTCGGACTCTGGCTCACACCGATTCCCCTGATCCTGACTCTCAGTGCCTTCGGCATTGCCCTCATCGGGCAGCGCCTCGGCGAAGACCAGATGCGCTCGCTGCGGATGTTTCTGGAGGAGGCTGTGGGATCGGGCTATTCCGGCGGGGCCTGACCTTGTTCTGAGGCAATGCGCCGATCAAGCACCCGCTGAATCACCATCCCCACCAGACGCCATCCGAGAGGGTAGCTGAGCAAGACGATCAGTGTTCCAATCGCCAGCAGAATGCAACTGAGGATCGCGGCACCGGTGTCGATGTGGACCACAGAAATGCGGTGGTCATCACCATCGACGTAGGCACCGATCGTCATGTCGCTGGGATGGGCGGTGTACACGGTCGAGCCGTGATCGTTGGTGCGGAAGGCGGCATCATATGTGGTACCGTCCACTTCGTACGTATAAGAAATGGTCGTGAAGGCGAGGTGGTTGCTTACGATCTGTCGCTGTCGATCTGTCACCTTCGCTTCGACGCGTTGCATCGCCAGCAGGGCACGGACTTGCTCACCGCGGACGCTTAGTGCGGTGAGCAGGAAGAACAAGCCGAAAGTGCGCACGCCCCATCGCCAGGGGACACCCTCACTGTGCGACACAAATGCCAGGACGCGGCGCGCACGTTCGAAGCTGGCTGCCAGAAACATGGCCGGGACCAAGACCATGAAGGCGTATCCGAGAGATACGAGATTTGACCATTTCCAAGCAGGTCGTAGCCGCCCGAACTGCGGCGTGTCCACGTCGATGTAGGCGTTGATGCTGTCACCGGGGGCGAGGTGGTCGAATCCGTCCTTGAGATCGAAGGAGCGATGGACTCCCCTGAAAACGACGTCCTTCACTTCATATCGATAGGAGACACCGATCTCGAACCGATCTCGCTGCGAATGCCACTGCTGAGTCTGCCGCTTCGACGTCGACTCGACGATACCATCGACAGGTTCCAGGAAGAGAAATTCCCACCACGGACTTTGTATCTCGAAGTGCCCATAGAAGACGACGATGGCGATGAGACAGAAGAAACGGGCGAACCAGATCAGAATCGAGTGCACGATCGGCGTCCTTTCGAGTTAACACCAAGGTAGATCTGGCCTGAAATGGCGCAATGAGTGTAGTTGTGCATCGTTCCCCGGCGACTCAAACTGCGAGTACATGAAGATGGCCACTCGTCCCAACATCCTGTTCATCGTCTCTGATCAGATGGTGGCGGAACTCACCTCCGCCTACGGTCACGCCGTGGTGCGTACGCCACACCTACAAGGTCTGGCAGAATCCGGTGTGCGTTTTGACAGCGCCTACACACCATTCCCGCTGTGTGCGCCAGGTCGGGCATGCATCATGTCAGGAAGACATGCTTCGGAGATTGGTGCGTGGGACAATAGCTCGCCCCTGGTGTGCGATCAGCCAACCTTCGCCACCTATCTGGCCGCAGCTGGCTATGACACAGCGCTTTCCGGCAAGATGCACTTCGTCGGCCCCGACCAACTGCATGGATTTCGACGCCGGTTGACGACGGATATCTATGGCTCCGATTTCGGTATCTATCCCGAATGGATCGCGATCAAGGAGGCGAAGGGGGCCAATCCAGAAGAGGTGATGGCCCAACGGCGGCGCTATAATTCCGAATCCTATATCGGTGACGGGATCAAGATCGACACGTGGCACAACGCCCTCAGCTACGACGAGGAGACCCACTTTCGCGCCGTGGAGTATCTGCGAGCACAAGGGGAGAGCAAGAGGGAGGATCCCTTTCTCCTGGTGGCCTCCTATCACCATCCGCACGAGCCATTCTGGGCGCCGCAGCACTACTGGGATCTGTATGAGGGAGCTGAGATTGATGTGGCAGAATTCCCGCCCGGCTTCGAGGAAAGCCGCTCGCAGATGGATCTCAATCTCAATGCCTATCACGGTGTGACACGCAATGATCTGCGTAACCCGGAGAGCCAGCGACGGGTGCGCCGCGGCTATTATGGCGTAACGACCTACATGGACGACAAGGTGGGAGGGCTACTCAGGACGTTAGAAGAGACGGGCCTGGCAGAAAATACGATCGTCGTCTTTGCCTCTGATCATGGCGATATGCTCTGTGAGCGTGAGATGGTACAGAAACGCTGCTTCTACGAATGGTCGTGTCGTGTGCCACTGATCATCCGTTTTCCCGATGGCTGGAAGGCGGGCACCGAAGTGCAAACACCCGTGTCGTTGCTGGATCTACTGCCGACGTTCAACGATCTGGCCGGCTGCACAGACTCCCTCGCCCACGATGGTGCTAGTCTGCTGCCCCTGTTGGAGCGTGGTGAAGACCCTGAGCGCGTGGTCTTTTCGCAAGCGCACGAAGCGGTGGGTATGCCCTGCATCATGGCTCGCCAGGGTAGCTTCAAATTCACGTACATCCACGGTTATGGTCCGCAGTTGTTTGATCTGGCAACAGACCCGAAAGAGTGGATGAATCTCATCGATGACCCCGCCCATGCGCAGATTGCGAGTCAACTTGAGGATCTCATCCTCGAGCGCTTCGATCCGGAGCAGATGGCCGATGACAATCTGGCCAGTCTCTATCGTCGACGACTGATCCGCGGTGTCATGGTCGATCACGGTCGAACCTGGTCTCATGATCCGGGCCTCGATCACCGCAAGGGCGCGATGCAGCAGTATCTGACATGATGAGTTCTATGACGAGGCGAGGCGTTTGGGCGTTCGCTGCCTTTGTCCTTGCTACTTGTGCTTCCCCTGCACTGGCGCATGTGAAGTGGTTCAGTGACTTCAGCTACGACGATGTGCCGTTGACGTTGACCCAGGTCATGTCGCCGACCTTTCTATGGCTGGCAGGTCTCAGTGCGCTGGCGATGGGGCTGCTCGTGGTGTTGGACGATCGCCTGCAGGATCTTCCCGGCTATCGAGGGATCGATCAATGGCTACGGAATCGGTCCTCCCAGTCCGGCGTGATTCTGCGAGCCGGTATGGCTGCGGTGTTGCTGCTGTCCTGGCAGGCCGATTCATTGCTGGCACCAGAACTGCATTTGCGTGCAGAGTGGCTTGGGTGGGTCGAGTTTTTCGCCGCTATGATGCTTCTGTTTGCGCGAACAATTCCAGTGGGCGGTGCGTTGGTCCTGGCACTCTATGTCGACGGTGTTGGCACCTTTGGCATTCTGCACATGCTGGACTATCTGCACTATGCCGGCGGCGGCTACTATCTGCTCGTGAGTCAGGCGGACCCTCGCTGGCGAGCAAGTGGTCTGCCAGCTCTGTACTCAACCGTCGGTTTCTCACTGTGCTGGCTGGGATTCGAGAAGCTCGTCTATCCCAAGTGGGGCCTGTATGTGCTGCAGCAGAATCCGGCTTTAAGTCTTGGACTCGACCTGGAGTTCTTCCTCACAGGCAGCGCCTTTGTCGAGATCTGTCTTGGTTACCTGCTCATCATCTGCCTTCTGCAGCGCCCGATCGCGCTGCTCGTGACCCTCGTGTTCTTTTCCACGACGATGCTCTTTGGCAAGGTCGAGGTCATCGGGCACACACAGGTGCACGCGGCATTGATCGTATTTCTGATTGAAGGCCCCGGTTCGCGCTATCGGGCACCTTACACATTCCATCGCCGCATGCCGCTGCGGGTAGCTTTTGCTGTCGTCAACTTCGTCATCCTCTTGGGGCTGGTCGGTGCCGGCTATGGTGCAGCAGCGGCCATGGAGTATTCGAAGCAGGCCTTGCAAGGCGAATCTGACCGTCGCCCCGTCATTGTTTCACCGCAACCGTCGATCGATTTTCGGATCGTGGAAGAGGGACAGATGGGACGTGTCCTTGAGCTGACGACGACGAACTTTCGCTTTTCCGCCGGTGGCGTGCACGAAGATGGTGCCGGACATGCTCATCTGTACGTCGATGGCCGCCAGGTGGGACGTCTCTATGGTCCTCTTCATGATATCGCGCGCTTGCCGGCAGGACCTCATGAGATCAATGTCACATTGAATACGAACGATCACAGGCCCTACGGCACGGGCACGGGCATCGTACAGCGCTCCAAGAAAATTATTCTCTCTGCAGGGAACAACAACGATGACGGATAAGCGATGACAGATAAACTGGCACTTCACGGTGGGCCACAGGCCAAGCCGACTCCCTACACGCTGACGAATCGCTATGGGGAGGAAGAGATCGTCGAATTACGCAAGGCACTGGAGAGTGGCAAGCTTATGGGCCCCGCGGGTATCGTCGAAGAATTCGAAGGTGAACTGGCCTCCTTCTTTGGCGTGAGACACATGGTGACCGTCACGTCAGGGACGGCGGCCCTGCACACGGCACTATGTGCCCTCGGCGTGGCCGAGGGTGACGAAGTGATTACGACACCGATGACGGATATCGGCACAGTGGCGGCGATCCTCGCTCTGCATGCGATCCCCGTCTTTGCAGATATCGATCTGGACACGCGACTGATCGATCCCGCATCGGTTAGCGAGCGTATCACAGCCAAGACCAAGTGCATCATCACGGTCCACATGTCGGGGATGCCCTGCGATATGGATGCCTTCATGGCGATCGGCGACGAGACGGGTGTGATGATTCTGGAGGATTGTGCGCAGGCACACGCCGCTACCTACAAAGGCCGCATGCTTGGGTCCATCGGCGACGCTGGTGGGTTCAGCATGAATGAGTCGAAGCAGATGACGACGGGTGACGGCGGTTTCGTCGCGACCAACGACGACGAGACAGGTCGGATTGCCAGTCTGTTTCGTGACAAGACCTACATCCGCGATGGCTCGGTGGGGCGAGGTGGTCAGCCCATTCCTTTCTTCGCCCTCAACTACCGCGCCAATGGACTCCATGCGGCCGTTGGGCGCGCACAGTTGGCAAAGCTTCCTGGCCTCGTGGCTCGACGTCGGGCGATCGCCTCTCGCTACTACGATGAGCTCGGCGATCTGGAGGGATTGAGTCTGCCAAATATTGTTGAGGGCGGCGACCCTTCCTGGTGGCCGATCGCCGCACGTTACATGGGCAAGAAAACCAGTCGAGATGATGTGGTGGATGCCTTGCGAGCTGAGGGGCTCACAATCAGTACGGGCATGTCCCCGGCAAACAACATTCTGCGGACACAGATGGTCCAGTCTAAGCGCTACTATCCGCTGACCGATGAAGTGCCCTCCTTCTGGCGCGACGTCGTCTATGACCCTGATTCCTGTCCGAATGTGGATCAGTTGCAGGATTCGGTTGTACGCCTGCCTGTGGATGAGCGGTATACGGATGAGGATGTGGATCAGACGATTGCGGGAGTGCGCAAGGTGTGGGCGGCTTTGATCGGCTAGTCTCTTCTCGTGCATCCGGTCGTCGTCTCCGGACACCACGCTTGGGCTGCGCGCGCCATCCATGGCGCTTGCCCTTCGGGCTCTTTTCTCTCGTCGAGTCGGCCCTACGCTGAGGTGCCCTGCGACGACGACCGGACGCACCCAGAGACTATCCATCAAAACCGCTGAAGAGGAGACGGCACCGAGGTGCCGCTGAGGTGCGCTCTGCGACGCGACTGCTGAGCGGTGGGAAAAGACTTTTCTGTATGGGCCGTGTGAACAGCTCTCCCGAAGGCTGACGTACCGTACGAACGCAGGTTGCGGAGTGGCCCCAAACATCTCTAAGTACATCCCTTCCACCGTAGATCACTCGCAGCACTCCCTTGAGGAAACCAGAGGTGTTCAGATGACAATCAACTGGTCTTACACGACGACGGGTTTCACTTTCAAAGGCATGTCTGCTGAGGAAATCCGGGATATCTGCCTGGCCGCGGGTCTGGCAGGGATTGAGGCAGGGCCGCCCTTGTTGGCGAATCTGAGGGGTGCCGAGATCGAGGCTTACCGGCGTGTTTTCGAGGATGCGGGTCTGAAGATAACGACCTTCCATCTGCCTTTTGGGGTGGAAGACGACATTGCTTCCTTCTATAACACACAGAGAGAGGCGGCGGTGGCCACGATCGACCACTGGATGCGCCGGGCGGCACTCGTGGGCGCCACGATCGGCATTCAGCATCCGACAACGACGGGTTATGACGTGGCCAGGGAGGGACTTGAGCGCTATCTCGGTCATATCGCCAAGAGCCTGGACGTGCTGCTGCCAGTCGCAGAATCGTTGGGCTTTACCATCGCCATTGAGAACATGGTGCCACGAGATGGTGGGCGTTTCTGCTCAGAACCAGAACATTTTGCGCAGATTATCGAGCGCTTCGCTCATCCGAGTCTTGGTTTCTGTCTCGACACGGGGCACGCTTTGATTGCGCTTGGTGACCGAGCCCCTCAAGTGCAGGATGTGATGGGTGATCGGATGGTGGCCTACCACCTGGCCGACAATGCTGGGGACAGAGACTCGCATCTGGCCCCGGGACATGGTCGCGTTGATTGGGCGACGGTGTTTCGTAAGGCCGCCAAAGCTGGTTACGATGGGACGATGTGTATAGAGACGCCGCCTTTCGCCGCAGGTCCGAAATACAGTGTCGAGGCGTGGAAGGCGATGGTGGACGACACCCAGCAACTTGCTGAGAACGCACTGAACTGATCAGGCAATCCGGAATCCCAGGAGAGCGACAGATGCGCATCACGGACGTTGAGAGCCATTCCATTCGCCCGCCCTATCACGACTTCAACGCACACACCTTGCAGCGCTATCACGGACCGCTGATTCAGAGTCGGACAGTGTATGTGTTGCACACCGACACAGGTCTGCACGGGATCGGAGAGACGGTGGGTCACGGGCATGACGAGGACATACTGCGTGAGAAGTGTGTCGGCACCGACCCTTTTGATTGGCTCAATGCCGCGGCGGATCTCGGTCTGAACATGGCGACGTATGATCTGATGGGAAAACACCTGGGCATTCCGGCGTGGAAGCTCATGGGCCCAAAGGTGCGATCTTGGATTCCTGTGGCGGCCTGGACTGTATCGCAGGAACCCAAGGCCATGGCACAGGAGGTGCGCCAGGCCGCTGCCCGTGGATACCGCTGGATGAAGTATCATGTCGACGAAGTGCAAAATGTCGTTGATCAGGCAGAGGCGATGCAGGAGGCGGCGCCACCGTGGTTCAGGGTCCACTACGACTTCAATGCCAACTCCGACTACTACACGATGCGACCCATCCTTGCCGAACTCGAGCGATTCTGGGTGTCAGGTCGTTTCGAAGATGTGGCGCGAGCGACGGACGAGGATGGATGGCGAATGATGCGGGAGCAGAGCAAGCTCCCTGTCATCATCCATCATGGCCCGGCGGAATTCATGGTCAAGGGGCTGGCAGACGGCTATATGGCGGGACATGCACCCATCGGGCAGGGACTCAAGCTTGGCGGTGTCGCCGAACTCACGGACACGCCGATCATGTATCAGCAAGCGGGGGGCACCATCAATCAGGCATTTCTCGCGCACGAAGTGGCGGTGGTCCCCATGGCGACGATTGATCACGTCAATATCTGTCACCTGTGGAAGGAAGACGTCACAACCGAATCGATGCCTGTCATCGGTGGAAGTGTGCAGGTGCCGGAGGGGCCCGGACTTGGCGTGGAGTTGGACCGTGATCGACTACAGCGCTGTCAGCAACCCATTGAGGAACCGCCACGTTCTCTGGTGCGCATCCGCCATGGCGGCGGCCCAACGATCTATTTGCGCCACGACCCGAGTCTGTCAGGGCACCAGGACGACATGCGCTACTATGAACGCCTGCATCATTTCGACGTCCCAGGGCCCACGCCGTCCTATGTGAATGAGGTGATCACTGATTTCTGGGAAGGGACCGACGAGCCGCAAGAATTCGAGCGTTTCTGGGCTGAGACCGAATCTGGACCTGTGTGGAGATAGATATTTTGCCTTTGGATGCAATCAAAGGGGAGCTTGATTCGTTGTATGGGTGAGTCTACCGCACTTCACAACGAATCCGTGAGAACTTCCATGAAAAAATTCTGCGCCCCCATTGGTCTCGCCATGGGTCTGATCCTGTTGGCACTTGCCCCTGCCACCGCGGCGGACGACCCCAGTATCCCGGCGCAGCGCAAAGCACTTGTGCAGCAAGCGATGGTGACCCACATCGATTCCAACCGCTCTGGTGATCACTATGTGATCTATGATGCTGTTGATGGAAAACTTCTGCGTCTCAAACTGAAGGAACTGCACGCCGGTGTCGTACAGAAGACGGGATTCTATGTGAGTTGTGCTGACTTCACCACGACATCTGGAGACGTCGTCGATGTCGACTTTCTTGTCGCAGGCGATGACACGGGATTTCGCGTGCTCGAAGGTGTCGTGCACAAGGTGGGCGGCACGAAGAGACCTTACCACCTTGAAGAGATGACCACGCACGATTGAGAGAGCTGATCCAGGCCGGCTATGGCTACGCCCTGTCGTTGACTCATGCGACGGGTGACGCCGAAGATCTCGTACACGAGGCCTGGCTACGGTTGGCGCGTCGTGGACAGCACGCTCCTGACAGGGCGCTGCTGTTCACGACGATTCGCCACTTGTATATCGATCTCTGGCGCCGCCAGGACCGCCACCCAACTGTGGAAATAGAGGACGAGAGCCATACGGCCATCACACAGAGTGAAGATCAGCAGCTCGACCATGTCGATCTGACCCGTGCCCTCAAGGGACTGCGTGTGGAGGAACGAGAAGCCATCTATCTGCAGGCGATACAAGGTTACAGCGCAGCAGAGGTGGCCGATTTGATGGCGATGCCCAGAGGTAGCGTTCTGAGTCTGATCCATCGGGGTAAAGCTAGGCTGCGCAAGATCCTGTGTATCCAAGAGGAAGAGACGCCTGATGGCCCATGATGAGGTACCCGCTGGTGCGGATGACCCGGCGATGGATGGGGCACTGCAACGACACTATGCGGGTGAACGACTCAGCGACGATCGCGTCGAACTGATTCTTGCAGAGGGTCGTCAAGTTGCGCCGCGTCGCTCCTGGCCCGTGTGGATGTCAGGTGTGGCGGCCATGCTGATGCTGGGATTCGGTGGTTTGCAGATGCAGGAGCGGGCAAGTTTTCGTGGCGCCGTCTTCGCAGAAGTCGCGATGAATCACCAAAAAAATCTGCAAGCTGAGGTGGTGGCGACGAGTTTTGATAAGATCTCCCAGCAGCTTGACCGGGTTGAGTTTGATCTTGAACCCCTGACGCCGATGGCAGATGCCGAACTTACAGGAGCGCGCTACTGCTCCATTCAGGGAAATCTCGCAGCACTGCTCAAATTGCAGATCAACGGACGACGGCACACGCTCTATGTGACTCCGACGACGGCAGATCTGGAGAGTCTGGCGCCGCATGCAGATGTGCACGATGGCGTCGAGATCAGGATGTGGCAGGAGGGCGAGCGGTTCTTTGCCCTGGCGGCGGAAATTGATGGATGAGATTGTGACTCAATGGCGGGGCCCCTCGTTGCACTATAGCATTGGGTCATGTCTCTAGCTCAGCAAATCCATGACAGTGGCTTCGTCATCATCCGTGAGTTGATCCCGGTTGCCGAATTGGAATCGGTGCGAGCCAGCTTCGAAGGCCTCGTCGACAAGCAACGCAAGCTCTGGCGAGGGTTGGCTGGCCCCGATGATCCCTCTGACGGACTTTGGGCGACCGGTGCACAACCGCGTCTTGGGACGTTCGATGGTCTCGTCGACGATACCGACTCGGCCCGTACCATCGAAACGATCCTCGATAAACCCTTGCAGATCAGTCAGCAAATCATGCAGGCGCCCGCCGTGGCTCCGACGCAATTCATGATGATGTGCAGTCCGCAGACGGACCATGGTCCGGCGGCGTGGCATCGGGATATCCACCCTATCGATCAGGCACCCATTGCGGCGCTACAGCAGGATCTGTTGGCCAATGGTCCCGGATATCTGCAGTGGAATCTTGCCCTCTACGACGATCGTGTTCTGTGGGTCGTTCCGGGCTCGCACGCACGTCCCAACACAGACGCCGAGAATTCCGCCTTGGCAGATGATCCCAGGCAGCCACTGCCCGGTGGGTTGCAGGTCGAATTGAATGCGGGGGATGCCGTCGTCTATTCCAATCTGATCCTGCACTGGGGATCAAGCTACAGTCCGACCCTGCGACGGACGGTGCACTTCGGGTTCCGCTCTGTCGGGGGGCAGCAATTTCCCTATGTGCTGGGCCAGCATCGTCGAGGTGAGCCCGCACCCTTTCTGTCGCCCTCTGCACAGCAGGCTTGGGCCGGGCACGGCAAGTTGTATCGGCAGGAGTGTGACTTGATCGAGAAGACGCTGAGAGCGGCGATCAATCAGGATAAGCCGGCTTTCACCGAGGGGATCGCGGCTCTCCACCCTGGCGAAAAGATGCGAATTGTCACGGTCATCCTCCTGTCGAAGCTCAGTTACAAACTGCATTTCGACGAACATCCTGAACGATCGGGCTACGGCGCTGACTTCACACAGGATGCTCAACTGCGGCCACTATTCTCCAGGAGAGACACTGAGAAGTTGTGGCAGCGCTTTGCCTGGCTGGACGACCAGCTCAAGGCACCCGATGGCGAGCAATACATACCTGGCTACCAATCCGGGCCCATGAGCTATCGTTTCGAGAGTTTGCCGGAGGGGCTGACGATAGAGACTGTGATGGACAGCTGGGCGTAGGGAAGAGATCAGTGCTTGCGGGATGGCCACTGGTCGAATATCGAGTCGCTGGCACTACGAATCGCCGTGGCAGCGCTATGAGACCTAGAGCTTCTTGTAATACGTGACATCCTGTTGCGCGATGTCGAAGCCAGCGCGCTCATAGGCTCGACGCGCCGGTGCGTGGGCGTCGTCGAGACCCGTGCCGACTTTTGCGTATGTGAGCCCTTCCTCGCGGAAACGCTCGAGGACGGCTGCGTACAGTTGCTGCCCGATTCCCTTCAAGCCACAGGTGGGATCGACTGCATTGTTGCCGATGTCGCCAAAGCCGCTGTCTGTATCGATGCGGAAGGTCACGAAGCCGACGATTTTATTCTCTATTTCACAGACGTAGATGCAATCGGGGCGGCGGTCCCAATAGGATTGAATCTGTTCACCCTTGATCACATGGCGATCAGACACCATGCGGGCAAACAGATCCTCCCCATAGGTATCGAGATACATATCGTAGATCGGCTGCCAGGCACGGTTGCCGATGTCCTTGATCGTCTCGACGTCTTCAGCACGACAGGCGCGAATCATAGTCAGTGGTTGATTAGAAAGTTCATCAGCCGTTCATCAGGCTGCGGAGATATTCGACAGCCTTTGGCACTGCTGTCGCCTCTGCTTCGACGTCCTGGCCCTCATAGACGATGGAGCACCAGCCATTGAAGTCGACACCATCGAGGATCTTGAAGATCCGCGGATAGTCGAGCCACTCCTCCACACCGCTTTCGATGCGATAGATCTTGCAGCGAACGTGCACGGCCAGTGGTGCAGTCTCTTCAATGGAGCCGTAGAAGTTGAGTGATGGATCCTCTTTGCCGCGCTGTCCCGACGCACCAGGTGACCCGACATATTGACCCGTGTCGAGAATGTGCGAGAAGTAGGGGTTATCGACTTCACCAATGATGCGTCGAACGTCCTTGCCCGTGCGGGTGACACAGCCATGATTGTGGTTGTGCAAACCGACGACGACACCCTTTTCCTCACCGTAGCTGGCAACCTCCTTCAGACAGGGAAGCATGCGCTCCAGAACGGCTTCTTCCGTATCGCCCTCCGGAATCCAGGCGGCGAAGACGCGTACGAGTGGAATACCCATGAAATGCGCGATGTCGATCCAGTGCTTGGCCGACGTCACCTGCTCATCGAGTTTTTCACCAGCGGGAACGCCGAAGTTCGAACTCACACCGATGTAGGACAGGGCGATCCCATTCTTTAGCGCGTGCATGCGAATCGAGCGCAGATATTCGGGATCTTCGGAGGCAAAGGCGCGCGTATGCAGGTCAATGCCGTCGAGGCGCATATCGCGAGCGCGACTGATGAAGCCTTCCAGGTCGAGGGTTCCTGCGGCGAATTCGTCTTTGTAGCTGAGTGACATGCAGCCAAGCTTGCGCATGAGTTGGTGTCTCTCCAGAGTCGGTCGAGGTGTAGCCGCCGTCGAGACAGCGGAGGAGCGAAGCGGCGGCAAGATAGGATGCTCAGGCGGTGCGGGCCAGTGGTGCCAATGGAAGAATCCACAGATGCGCGCATGGCTCGGATTGTATTGTTTCCAGTGGCAGCACAGGAAACTTCGCTACGACACAGAGGTAATACGACGAGGCAACCAATGAGAGTAAAGACATGAGTAGACTCGCAGGACGGGTAGCGATCGTCACAGGCGGTGCGCAGGGAATCGGCGGTGCGACGGCGAGACGACTGGCGCTGGATGGAGCGCATACGATCATCGTTGATCTCAATGAAGAGTTGGGCATACAGAATGTGGCGCGTATCGAGTCTGATGGTGGCTCGGCGCAGCTTTACCTGGGTGATGTCACGAAAGAAGAGACGGCGACAGGGATGGTTGCAGAGGCCATGTCACGACATGGTCGTCTCGACATTCTTGTGCAAAATGCATTTCCCGTAGGCGAGGGAACCTTCGGCGGGGGCGTGACGGGCATTGATCTGGAAGATTGGCGCGCCGCCATGAGCGTGCTGCTGGATGCGGTGTTTCTTGGGGCAAAACACGCGGTGCCTGCCATGCAGGAATCCGGGCCGGCGCCAGGATTCGACGCGGTTCCCTATGGTGAGTATGGATTGCACGAGGGCGCGCCACCACCAATGGAGGTGGGGCGGATCGTGAACATGTCATCGGTTCATGGCTTGCTGCAGGCTTCCGGTGTGCCTGCCTACGACGCGGGCAAAGCTGCGGTGATCGGTTTGACGCGGCAGATGGCGGTGGAATACGGCCCCACAGGCATCACGGTCAATGCCATCGCTCCCGGCCATATCATCACAGAGAAACTGCAGAAACTGTGGGAGGAGATGAGCAATCCAGCTGGCTACCGCCTGTTCGAATTGCAGTATCCCGTACGGCGTACGGGTCGTCCGGAAGACGTCGCCAATGGTGTCGCTTTTCTGTGTTCGTCTGAAGCCAGCTTCATCACGGGTGTCACGCTGCCGATCGATGGCGGGCATTCGGTGCAATTGCAGGAAAATCTCGTTGTGGAGATGAAGGACTTCATCCAGGAGAATGCTGGCCTCAAGACCCACTTCGACGAATGGGGTACCGACCTGCGCCGCCGCTAAGGGGATCATGGAGGAGCCATATGACACGTGCACCGAATCTGCTCTTTCTATTCCCTGATCAACATCGACCGGACTGGCTAAAGTGTTCGACGCCGGATCTGCCTCTGCGCACACCGCATATCGATGCACTGGCATCAAGGGGTGTACGTTTCACACAGGCTATATGTAGTTCACCTCTGTGTGCACCGTCGCGTGCGTGCGTTGCGTCCGGTCGCAACTACGATCGCTGTGGCGTGCCAGGAAATGCAGTGAACTATCCTCTGGATCAGCCCACCTACTACCAGTCGCTGCGTACTGCCGGGTATCGTGTGGCGGGCGTGGGGAAATTCGACCTGCACAAGGGGCTGGGGGATCCGGAGAACCTGTGGTGGGAGTTGGATGGGTCACGCGATTTGGACGCGTGGGGTTTCACCGAAGGAATCGACAATGAGGGCAAGTT